>BNJU01001510.1_pt1 | contig 119902 bp, 172 predicted proteins | sample 8539281 | NCBI WGS metagenome assembly BNJU01 (sample SAMD00202456, study PRJDB9452) | human saliva metagenome | isolation source: human saliva | place: Japan | reverse complement strand
TGGAAATATTTAGAATGGTTGCTGACGAGTTCATCATTTGAATATAACCAGATTGGAATGTAAAGGAGAAGTACAGAGCAGCCGTTGATGAGTTCATGAAATTTGAATAGAAGCAGATTGGAATGTAAAGGACCTTATGGCAAGCTGGATATATCCCTTATACCCAATTTGAATATAACCAGATTGGAATATAAAAAGTAACAGGGTTTTCTCCTTGTATAGTTTTTAGTTTTTTTAAAGGTATCAAGATTGATTTTATAAAACTATGATACAATAGAGTATATAAAATTTACCGGATTCGTTTACTGAGCAGGGAATTTATAGGGCTGATGACAGTTCCCAAAGGGGAACTTGAGGTTAAGAAAAGTAAAGCTTTAAGTCGTACTTTTAAGCAAATGAAAGACTATATAGTGGAAAATCAAGGTTTGATTGGTAAGAGAGAGTTTTTGCAGCGTTCAATGCAGATTACAATTAATGTAGTGAAAATGCAATATTTAAGCCGAAATATAAGAGCTGTGGAAGAACAGGTGGCAGAAGTGGTAGATACATTAAATAATATGGTGCATAAATCTGAACTGTCAGAATTGGTTCTCGACCTTAGCAATCCACAGCTCAAATATGGATTTTTACTTTTGAACGGATAGCCTGTATAATCAGATCTTGCTTACAAGGAAATTTATAGCATAGCTAAAAAGAGTATTTATATTGTTGATAACTACATCGGAGTGAAAACTTTAGTTTTATTAAAGTGTGTAACTTCATCGGTAGAGGTTATTATATTCAGCGATAACATCGGCAAAGGACTACATACCCTTGAATATCAGGATTTTTATAGGGAATATTCATTTAGAAAGAGGGCATTCAAAAAATCCGGTGGAGAGTTTCATGACATATATATTATTATTGACTGGAATACCGAACATTAACAAACCTATTATTGTGGAACATCTTCTAAAGATGCAGGACAAAGAATTACGAGTATAACAGAAGTGGTTGATCAGATGATTTACACTGACATTATTAATAACCTCTTGAAAAAAATTTGGCATTGAAGTTAAGATAGAAGTAAAGTGGATTGGAATGTAAAGAATGATAATTTAAAGTGTGGATTTTGTAGCAAAAAAAGGATTTGAATGCAACTAAGTTATAACTAAAAATAGCAATTTTATTTTGCGAATTTCATAGGCTAAACGCAGTTAGAGATATATAATTGAAGATCTAATAAATTATCTAATAGTATATAAAATAATACATAATATATGTCATAAAAAAATCATACAAGTTACATAAAAGCTAGTCTTTGGAAGTTATAGACATAAAAATAAAAGCCCATGAAAGGTCAATGTCATTAACTTAAGAGTAGTGAGAAAAAAATATTACAAAAAGATAGTTTAAAAACGATAATTATGCTATACTTGTAGTGAGAAAAAATCACGAGGTGTAGCATGTTTATAAAAAAATACTTACAAAAAGAATATAGAGGTGAAAAAGTATTATTATGCCAGCCTTGTTGAAAACAAACGTATTGATGGCAAGGTTGTGCAGACAGTGAAAGCGAATCCGGGTGCAGTTACTGGGGAGCAGATTCCATATTTGAAGGCAGCCTATGCTAAGAAGAAACCTCGTCTTGTTTATGATGAGGATTAAATAATTGGAGGGCTGTAGTGAGAAAAATCACAGAATAGACTATTAAAAAGATCAGAATAATATTCTTTCAGATGTATTTCTTGAGGTATGTCGTGGTGGCAAAACAAACACTCTTGTCAGACGTAGAAAGATGCCACTAGAAGATTTAGTGTATTCTATGATTAATCGCAAGGGCCTTACTCTCAAAATGGAGCTGCGAAATTATATGAAAACAACACATCCGGGAACAGAAATATCTAAACCAGGTTATCTAAAAGCAAAGGATGAAATTAAATCCGGACGCATTTAAGTTTCTTTATCAGGAACATAATAAAAAAATTTTTTTACCAGGATGAAGAGGTAGAACCATATACCTATAAAGGATTCCTTATTTTAGCTGCAGATGGATCTGATATAAATATTCCTACAACTGATGAAACCATCGAGAAATACGGAAGTGCCTCAGTGAGAGGAGGAAAACCATGTGCTCAGATTGGGCTGGGATGTATTTACGACGTTCTTAATCGCTTTATTCTGGAAAGCAGTATTAATACTGTAAAGTTTGATGAGATGCGAGTAGCCCAGGAACAGTTAAAAGGAATAAAGGATACAATTGGAAACAGATATCCCTATCTTGTTGTTATGGATAGAGGTTATCCTTCGACACCGGCATTTTTTTGAATTTTTATAGATGATGGAGTGTATTTTGTAGCAAGACTAAAAACAAGTGACTATAAGGCTGAACAGAAAGAATTAAAATCAAATGATGAGGATGTCGACATAACATTAACAAAGGCTAGAAGGAGAAATTATATTGGCAAAAAAGAAGAAACTATCATGATGAGCAGAGATTCCTTTTCAATGAGATTTGTAAAGGTGTGTTTAGATGATGGAAAGTCAGAAATTTTCGCTACTAATCTTCCACGGAATAAATTTCCGGAGGAATGCTTTGCAGAACTGTATCATATGCGCTGGGGTATAGAGACGGCCTCATGAAGTTTTGAAAGACAGATTAAAAAAATCGAAAATTTCACAGGGATAAAAATCAGTGCTTATTGAGCAGGACATTAACAGCACTATTTATGTTAGCAATCTTGCAGAAGATATAATCTGTGATATAGAAGAAAGTAGCCAGGAGCACCTAAAGAATGATTATAAACATACAATGCAGTTAAACCGAAACCTAAGTATCGGACTTCTGAAAAATGACCTAATATACATTCTTATAGAAAAAGATGGAAATAAAAAAGTAGCGCTACTACAGGCATTGTATGATGAAATAAGCAAAAATGTAGTGCCGATAAGGCATGATAGACATTATCACAGAACTAAAGGACAGCTTGCAGCAAATTTCTCGAATACACATAAGCGAAGTTTCTAAACTGAATAAGTATTTCGATTTAAACTGGTGAACTATGCTCTTTTTAAGCTGATAATAGTAAAAGTGAAAGAAAAAGAGCATACCCTTATTTGCAAGAGTATGCTCCAAACGTTAAGTTAATGACATTGCATGAAAGGTGGGCTTTAGTAAATAGTGTTTGTTTTTTTGTCTACTAGTCTTATATCACAGTCAAGTGCATTCGCAATATTCTCAATACTTTTATAGTTTAAAGAATCTCGGGACAGCTTTACGGATAGAGCTTTTACATCTGTATCAAGTAAGCTTGCTAAATCTGATATTTTCATGTCCTTATCAAGCAAGCATTTTTTAATATTTTTTGCTATTCCCATAAACTTTATAACCTCCGGTTCTGATATAATATTTGACAGTAAGTATATAGTACATATATAAGATAGTCAAGTACGATATATATAATATCATAAATGATAAAGTTTTTATTATATAGTTAAAACAAGTATTGAACATAAAAAGTAAAAAAATATTGTTGGAAAAAGATAAAAAAGTTATTAACAAGGCTTTGAGAAAGAAGTATAATAATATTATCAAAAACGATAGCAAAGGGACGAAGTATGAAAAATAAATTTTTAGTTTAAAATAACCTAATTCCAATTGTGTAAGATATCCATTTGAATATAACCAGATTGGAATGTAAAGGATATTGGCCTAAAGTGTGGATTTTGCAGGGAAACGATTTGAATATAACCAAATTGGAATGTAAATATGAAGCGTATTCATAAAATAAGGACTAAGACAGCATTTGAATAGAACCAGATTGGAATATAAAACTTAATACAGTGCTTTAGGTAGTAAATATACTACTTGGCTTAAATATAGGAGGACAAATATTGAAGTGGATAAAAAAACCTTGAATCTATTATTGACAAAAAAATACTCCGGGCAATTGTACTTTTTGCAATAGCATAAATACGGATTATTCAATGCATGTAATAGATGATAAGACAAATATGGGATATGGTGTTATATGGTGTAATGATTGTAAAAATGCATTTCATATATCGAGGATAAGAGTATCGCCCAATATGAAAAACACTTTGGTTCCGGAAGGATTAAAGTATTAAGTAATATTAGTAGTTTATGTCTAGTTTTTACCGGAATTAAACATGTAATTAATAAAAAGATAGTATAAGAATCTATGTGTTATTGTTAGGAATAATTTTTTTATGAAAAACATATTATATATGGATTGCTACATTCGAAGAGAATGACTTTGAACAGTATTGGGATAATGAGCAATATGAAAATGAATTAAAATTTTTTAAGGATGTGCGTGGAGCTAAACCTGATAGTAGAATAAAGTGTGGATTTTGCAGGGAAACGGGATTGGAAGAACTCGATGAAAAGGACTTTTGGTTTTGCTTTAGGGCTTCTTTATGTAATGTACGTGAGCTTGCAAAAGATTATATCTCTGATTTGGATGAATTTGAGAGGGTGTGTCATGAAAAAGGGATTTTAGAAGGAAATGTTATTTGGGGAGTAGCTGTTAAAGATTTCCCAGATTTAGATCCGAAAGTTTGCAGTATGCATTATATTGATAAATTTTTAAGTGTAAAGCTTTATTAAGTCCCTTTGTTTTGACCCTTCTAATGTGTTAATATATCAAAAAAACTAAATCAGGTATGTGGGAGATATTTATGTACAAAAATATTTGTATATGGGACTTTGAAATCTGAATATCTGCAAAAATAAGCTTATAGGGCATACACTGGAGTCATATGATGCCAAGCTTGAGGGATATTCTATAAATACAGGTGAGAAGTATTTTAATGTAATTCCATATGATGGAGGATGTGTTAAGGGTAAGGTCTTGCTTTGTAAGTGAAAAAGGATATACTTTATATAGACCAATGGGAATCTGTTCCCGATGTATATTAAGGACAAAGTGAGGGTACATTCAAAAATATGGTTATGAGGATGTATATATCTATATAAAGAAAGATAAAGAAGATAAGATAAAATTGCAGGATGATGTCTTTGAATATGAGCAACAATGAAAAATCTTGAAGCCACAATTGATGAGTTTGCAGGTGCTAGAGATACGGAGTTTCCTGTATGTGACATATATCTTAATTATCATATAGATTTAAGTGCAGGTGCTTTTGAGTGATTCTAAGAAAAGTCAGGATATAATTTACTGAGCAGGTAAAAGGGTAAAGAGGTTTCATTTATAGGATATAAGGATTTGTATTATGAAAAATTTTTGGACAGCAGGTTTCGCTTTATTATACGGAGGATAATGAAAAGTCTACTTTGACTGTGATTGATTCCTGTTTCCGCCTGTAATCCTGTAAAGACTTTGTGATAAAAGGCTTTTTGTGGAAAAACTTGAAATAGAAGGCAAAGATTTTTGCAGATTACATTTATTCAAAAATATAATCTCAAAAGTATTAAAAAAACCTAAGGTGATAATCTATTCGTCAGGTGAAATTGATAAGTCAAAAAGGGTTGAGATTTTATCTGCTGGAGAAAGTGATGTTAAAAGTGCTGAGATTATAGAAGCGGCGGATACGGATATATCAAGAAGTGAAGATGTTAAAGTATACGCTTTTAATAATGTGAGAATATATATACCGAAGAGCTTTTGGGCCTTTATATATGGACAGATTGAAGTCGTTATTATTAATGTAAAAAGAACTGCCACATTTGATGTGACAGTCCTTTTTAATAGAAACTATTTTTTAAACAGTTTTGCAAAGAAGCCTTTTTTCTTAGGCTCAGGCTTTATCAGTTTTCCGCCTTTGACACTCTTTTATATCCGAGATATAGATACCGCTTACTACAGCTTTTACTTCTGTCTTTAGAGGTATCATGGCAAATACTTTTTTTCATCCGCCATGAGTGTCATTATTCTTGGTCCCTACCTTGGCCTTTTACTATGGGGACTTTCGTCCATTTCAGATACCAAGGCGTCTGCTCATATACAATCTTAGGCAGACCTGATTCTTTTTATTTTCAGTTTCTTTTTTTATCTATAATAAGCATCGAAACCGTTTGTTTGGCAGCTTCCATAGCTGCCTGTGACTCTACCTGCTTTGTCTCCATCTTTTCTTCCGAAAAAAATAGAGGGCAACTAAGGCAGCAAGTAATATAACGAGTATGACAATAAGAATTGTCAAAAATGTTCTCACTTTTAATTCCTCCAAAAAAATAAAAAAATTGTGAAGTATCACTGACGACAATTATATCAAAATCTTAACAATTTATCAACAAATTCTCAATATGATACCGATAAGTCTAATTTAAGTTTGAAGATATTGTGATATAATAGCCCTCATAATGTTTTTTTAGGAGGCTATATGAGAAAAGATACTTATTGTTATAGATATGCAAAACGATTTTTATTGACGGGAAGTCTCGGTACTAAGGAAGCTGTAGGGCATAGTAGAAAGATGTTAAGAAAAAAATCCTTACATATGATAAGAGAGATGTGTTTGCAACTATGGATACGCACAAAGAGAACTATCTTGATACTCAGGAGGGTAAAAATCTTCCCGTATCACATTGTATAGAAAATACTGAGGGTTGGGAGCTGAATAATGAAATAGCAGGGCTTATATATCCTGAGAATGTATTTAAGAAGCCGACTTTTGGAAGTGTGGAGCTTGCTAAAAAGATAAGTGAGATAGCTAAAGAGGGAGAGATTGAAATAGAGTTGGTCGGACTTTGTACGGATATATGTGTGGTTTCCAATGCTCTGCTTTTGAAGGCATTTTTACCTGAGACAAAGATAAGCGTAGATGCTTCCTGTTGTGCCGGTGTGACTGTAGAAAAGCATAATGCAGCACTTGAGACTTTAAGAAGTTGCCAAGTGAATATAGAATAATATTTTCAGATTGATTAAAAGTCTTACATTCAAGTTTTTACTTGTTTGTAGGGCTTTTTGATTTCTAAATTGTTCACAGAAATAACGGAGTTTTTTTAAGTTTCATTTCAGCTTGAGATTGTATCCTTAATGCATCAAAGGAAAAACAAACCTTTAAAAAAATTAAAAAGAGGTATACATATGAAGAAGAATATAAATAAAAAAATAAGGCAATAGCTTTATCGCTTGCGGAATGGGACTTATGCTAAGCCTTGGTGCTTGCAGTAATGTAGGAGCCAATGCGGCTACAATAAGTGCAAATGTAAGCAATCAGGGCACTAAGGGAAGCAATACAAATATAAGTGTGGACAATAACACTGTCAGTATAAACGGAGACGGTGCAAGCAGTGAAGGCAATGTGATAACTGTAAGCAAAGCAGGCAATTATAATTTTACCGGAACTTTGGATGAGGGACAGATAATTGTGGATGCTGACGGTGATGTAAACTTTACATTCAACAATTTCAGTATTTCATATTCCAAGGATGCTCCGATAGTGGCAAAGAAAGGAAAATTAAATATCGTATCGGCGGACGGTACGGACAATAAGGTAAGTGATAAGAGAGCTGCCAATACAGAGGATGAAAACGGTTCAAATGAAAGCTCAAAAGAGGCATATGATGCGGCCATCTATGGTGAAGCCGATATAAATCTTAGCGGAAGCGGCAAGCTGACTGTAGAAGGCGGCTATGAGGACGGAATACACAGTAAGTCAAACTTGAGTGTTGAGAGTGGAAATTATTCAGTTACGGCTTCACACCACGGACTGAACGGAAAGACAACTTTGGTTGTAAAGAACGGTACTTTCGATGTTACTACTGTAGAGGATGCATTACATTCAAAGGGCGATGTTACTGTAGAAAACGGTGAAATAAATATAAACGCAGGTGATGATGCGGTGCATGCCGACAATACACTTACCGTCAAGGACGGAAAGATAAATGTTGCAGCTTCCAATGAGGGACTTGAAGGTATCACTGTAAATATTGAAGGTGGAGACATTACAGTCAATTCAAGCGATGACGGCGTGAATGCGGCAGGTGATACCGAGGACGGATCGCAGGCAAGCTACGTTATAAATATTTCAGGCGGTAACTTAAAGGTGGTACCGGGCGGTGACGGTATAGATTCAAACGGTGATCTGAATATCTCAGGAGGAAATATATTTATAGACGGTCCGTCTGACGGTGGTAATGCACCTGTTGACTATGACGGAACCGCCACTATAACAGGCGGAAGCATACTTGCTACCGGAAACTCAGGGATGTTTGAGGGCTTTAACGGCAACGGCTCAACTCAGTCAAGTATTATATATTATCTTGACAGCAATGTTACACCGGGAAGTACCATAAAGCTTACCGATGAATCAGGTAATGAGATATTCTCGTCGGCAGATCAGACTCAGAGCTACAATGCGGTACTTTATAGCAGTGATAAGCTTGAGAGCGGAAAGAAATATGATATAAGTGTCGGTGACAGTAAGGAGTCTGTAACATTGGAGAGCGGATCCAATACTGTCGGAAACCGTCAGGGCGGAATGGGCCAGCCACCACAGGGGAGGAAACTTCGGAGGTCCACAGGGCGGAGGTAACGGAGACCGCCAAGGTCAGCCGCCGCAGATGAACGGAAACGACAGAGAACAGGGCGGAATGGCTCAGCCGCCGCAAGGAGGTCCACAGGACGGAGGTAACGGAGACCGCCAGGGACAGCCACCGCAGATGAACGGAAACGACAGAGAGCAGGGCGGAATGGGTCAGCCGCCACAGGGAGGAAACTTCGGAGGTTCACAGGGTGGAGATAACGGAGACCGCCAGGGGCCAGCCGCCGCAGATGAACGGAAACGGTAGAGAGCAGGGGCGGAATGGGTCAGCCACCGCAGGGAGGAAACTTCGGAGGTAGTCAGGGCGGAGATAACGGAGACCGTCAGGGCCAGCCGCCACAGATGAACGGAAACGGTAGAGAACAGGGGTCGGAATGAGTCAGCCGCCACAGGGAGGAAACTTTGGAGGTAGTCAGGGTGGAAATAACGGAGACCGTCAGGGTCAGCCGCCGCAGATGAACGGAAACGATAGATCGCCCGGGCAATGCAGCCACAAGGAGGAAACTTTGGAGGTAGTCAGGGTGGAGATAACGGAGACCGTCAAGGCCAGCCACCGCAGGGAGGCCAGAAGCCGGGATCAGGCACATATTGATGACAACCAAAAACAGTAAAAAAATAAAGGTGACTCAAAGAAGAAAAAGAACAAACAAAAGAATAATAAAAAAATACTGAGAACAAATCAGGAAAGGAGTAATAATGAGAAGATTCGCCCTAATACCGTCGTATAAGCCAAATGAAAATTTGATATATTTTGTACAGTCCTTGGAAAAGAGAGGAATAGAGGTAGTAGTGGTGGATGACGGCTCAGGGGAAGAATATCTTCCCCTCTTTTCACAACTGGGAAAAAACAGTAATGCAAAGATTATAAGGTTTTATATAAATCAGGGAAAAGGGTGCGGCACTGAAAGAAGGGCTTTCATATCTGAACAATATTGAAGGTGACTTTGCAGTGATCACATTAGATGCGGACGGCCAACATTCACTACAGGATGCGATATATTTGCTTGAAAAAGCCGCCATAAGTGAGGATGTTTTGATACTTGGTTCAAGGGAGCAGTCAAAGGACTCTCCTCTTCGCTCAAGGATAGGAAATTATATTACAAAAAAGGTATTCTATTTTTCTACAGGAGTGGATATAGAGGATACTCAAACAGGTATGAGAGCGTTCAAAAAAAGTCTTATACCTAAGCTTTTGGAGATAAAAGGTGAGAGATACGAGTACGAGATGAATATGTTGCTTGAATTTGCTAAGGAGGGTATCAAGATGAAAAGAATATCCTATCGAAACAATTTATATCAATGACAATGAAGAGAGCCACTTTGATACGGTGAAGGACTCTATAAGGATATACAGTCAGATTATAAAGTTTTGCACAAGTTCACTGCTGTCATTCGGAATAGATTTTTTGATATACAGTATCAGCTTGATAATGTCGGGGAGTATATTATTTTCAAATGCTTTTGCCAGAATTATATCACTGCACTTTAATTTCTTTATCAATAAGAAGTTTGTATTTGAAGAGGATAAAAACACTAAAACAAGCAGTAAGGAATACTTCAGTTATTTGGGGTTGGCGGCATTTATATTTGTGATGAATACATTGATACTTCGTGGAATAGTGGAAACATTTCATATAAATGCAATTATTGCAAAGATACTTACAGAGGTGATTTTATTTACATTATCATATTTGGTACAGAAAAAACTTGTATTCTCAAGAGAGAACAAAAAGGTGGCACAGATTGTTTAAAAGAATGGAGTAAGATATGAAAAAATTCGGTAAAAAAGGACTTGGAGTGCTGTACGGCGTACTTTTATTTTCATTCAGTACATATGCAATGTTAGATACTTTTGTTATACCGCACCCTATGCAGAGTGTGGAGATAAATGCAATAGCGGAGACTACAAGCACTTCAGGTATAAAAGAAAGCGTTGAGGCTGCAATACAGTCAAAGCTTGGTAATAATACGGATACTGCGATAGAAACCGACAGCACTACGACTGCATCCGAAAATACGGATACTGCGGCGGAAACTTCTGCAAGTGTTGTTGAAGGCGGAACAGTGATAGGTCAGTACTCGGACAGTAAAACAAGTATTACATTAAAGCAGTACAGAGAGTACGACAGCAATATTTATGTGGCGGATGTGACTGTATCGGATGCCTCAGATTTAAAGACCGCTCTTGCAAACAATACCTACGGAAGAAATATCACAGATACAACTTCCGATATGGCGGCAAACAATAATGCTGTTTTGGCAATCAACGGTGACTACTACGGTGCAAGACAGAGCGGATATGTGATAAGAAACGGTAAGCTCTACCGTGATACTTCAGGAAACAGGGACGCTTTGGTAATACAAAAAAACGGTGAGTTTAAGTTTGTTTCGGAAAGTGAGACAAGTGCAAGCGAGCTTTTACAAGACGGGGCGTTACAGGCGTTTTCATTCGGTCCGGTGCTTTTAAATAACGGTGAGATTTCAGTAGGCGAAAATGACGAGGTGGGTATGGCAATGGCAAGCAATCCTAGAACCGCTATAGGATACCTTGGAAACAATCACTATGTATTTGTGGTATCTGACGGAAGGACAAGTGAGAGTGCAGGATTAAGCCTTTATGAACTTGCAAGCTTTATGAAAGAACTGGGTGTAAAGGATGCTTACAACTTGGACGGTGGCGGTTCTTCCACTATGGTATTTAAGGGAGAGATTATAAACAATCCTACCACAAGCGGACGCTCGGGTGAGGAAAGAGCTGTCAGCGATATAGTATATATAGGAGGTGAAAGCTGATGAAGAAATCATTTATATACCTTGGAATCTCGGCATTTGTATTTATCTTCTCACAAGTGTATGAGCATTTCTCACACGGAGTCTATTCAGGGCTTTATGATATATGCGTTTTTGATACCTTTTATAGGGCTTTTTGTACCAAGTATTTTAAACAGATTTATACTAAAAAGAGAGATTCCCGACATGGCTAAGCTGTCATTAAAATGCGGTATAGCAACACTTACTGTAGGTTCAATATATAAAGGAGTCCTTGAAATATACGGTACAAGTACAAACTTTGAGATAATTTATCTGACAGTAGGATTGGCGCTTTGTATACTTGCAGGTATACTGATGACAATAAAGACCAATATAAAAAGCGGAGGGTAGCGCCCCTCCTTTATGTTTAATGAAAAATACACATTAAAAGCATATCTTTTTATTCTCGCTCTTTACCTTGATTTCACCTTTGTGCATGGCGACTATTTCCTTTGCAATAGGGAAGTCCCAGACCGTAGCCGTCGCTTGAGTGGGATTCATCAAGTCTGTAAAAATCTTTTGAATATATTTTTGAATATCTTCTTTTTGAAAGCTCTTTTGATATGTCATTTTTCCACAGAGAGAATGACATTATTTTTGCTTGCAGAGTGTAAGGCTTGTATGAGATACGGAGTACTTTAAGGCATTTTCCAAAAGTATTGAGATAAGGTCCTTTATCTTTTTGGCATCTCCGAGTATGGAGATATTATCAGCTATATTGTAATCGAGAGATTTTGAATCCTCGAAAAATAAAGGTTCAAAATACATACATTCATTATCTGTAAGCTTTGAAAGTTCTACAGGCTGCATCTGCTCTTTTCTGTCCTGCCAGTTTTCAAGCCTGCCGAGGTTTAAAAGGTCCTCTGTCAGATGCTTCATTCTTGTACTCATCTCATCAATGCCGTAAATATTTTTCTGAATCAGATCAATACTTTGAGTACCGAAATTCTCTTTTGACAGAAGATTTTTGAGATTGCCGATATTATTTATAATAACTGTCAGCGGAGTCTTAAGCTCATGTGACGCATCCGAGATAAACTGACGCTGTGAGATAATAGCATCACTCACCGGACGAATACTCTTTTTCACAAAATATCTTGAAAAAAGTATTATGATTGCAGACAGTATAAAGAACAAAGCTGTAAGTAAAACAGAAAGTCTTTGTAAGCTTTTTATCTCGTTGCTAAAGTCTGTGACTGCAATACGATACAGTGCATGATCTTTAAAGTTTGAGTCACCGGGGTTGCCGCCTTTATCCTTTGAGTAATTTGCATCATCCTCAAAATTATCAGGCGGAGTATCCTTTTTACAAAGATAAAGAAGCTTACCGCCGTTTATTGAAGAAAAAAGTTTTTCATCCTCATTTATCTTAGATATTGCGTCTTTTGCTATTTTTGACTTTGTATCGGCATCCAAGAAAAAATCAGGTCCTTTGCTGTCAATCACTTCAGAGTCGGAGTTTACAAGCATCATAAAAACAGGGTATGAACCTGATGAATTGTAATCATGCATCGGTGAATTGACGGCGGTAGTAAGGGCGGTTTTAAGGCTGCTGTATAAAGTGTATCTGTTGAAGAGGAAAGGGAAGATAAGTAAAAACAGCAGTAAAAATATACTTACGGATGACAAAAAGCAAGGTAAGTCTTCTTTGTAATTTTTTTAATCATCTTTACATTTCTCCAAGTGGTATCCGAGTCCTCTGCTTGCTACTATTAAAAACATCCGAGGAGAGGCTTTTCAATTTTTTCCTGAGGAAACCTATATAAACTTCCACATTGTTTTCCGTAGCGTCACTGTCATAGCCCCAAATCTTTTCCAAGAAAAAGTTCTTTGAAATATTGTTCTTACCTTCCTTTAAAAGAAGTCTCATCATCTGAAACTCTTTGGATGAAAGTCTGATAGAGTTTTCACCTGAGATAAGTTCACCTGAGTCAAGGTCAAGTACGGTATCGCCGAAACTTATCTGGTTGACTTCTTTTCCCTGTCTGCGAAGCAGTGCATTGACACAGGCCAAGAGTTCCCTTCTGTCAAAAGGTTTTGTAAGATAGTAGTCGGCACCTGAATCAAGCCCTTCCACTCTGTCAAGGATATCCGACTTTTGCTGTCAGCATAAGTATAGGCACGCCGTTTTTTTGTGCCCTAAGTGTTTTGGCTACCTGAAAGCCGTTCAGTTTCGGCAGCATTATATCAAGTATGAGCAGGTCAAAATGTGAGCTTTTTGCAAGTTCCAGTCCTTCCAATCCGTCATAGGCACAGACCACATCATGTCCTTCCAAGATTTCTTTAACGGATGAGGCAAGCAAGACCTCATCTTCAACAACTAAAATATTCATACACACTCCAAAAACAAGTATTAACCTGATTGTATAAACCTTATATCACTGTGTCAAGAAAATAGATTTTACAGAGTAATTGATTTTAAATATATATGTATAATGCTGTAAATTATGACATTCTTAATTGATAACTATAAAAATATGTGGGATAATAAGGGAAGACTAAGAATAGGAGACAGGGTATGCAGGATAATAAAGAGTGGAATAATATCAGAGATAATGTAGTAGATGTTTTTGATGAAAATAATACCTTTAATCAGGCCAAGGAGTTTTCCAATAAGGCTTTGGATATATTAAGGCGAGTCGGTAATCCGATACAGTACAATAAAAATGTGAATGTAAATACGGTTCCGAAAAAAGTAAAAGAAAAAAAGAAGACATACCTAAAGGCGAGCAGAGGAGATTTGCTGATAAGGATTTTTTTCGGTATACCGATAATGATAATTTTTGCTATACCGATGTTTGTCACGGCTTTGACGGTACTTCCGTTTTCTCTTAAGATATGGCTTATTATAATGGTTGCATTGGCTCCTTTTTTTGCAGTAGGAGTGTTCCTTGCAATACCGGCACTTTCAAATCTGAAACTTGTGGATGAGGCTGAAAAATATTATCGTATAATGAATGATAAGCTTTATATGAATATAGACGATATTGCAATGTTTGCAAACGAGAGCAGAGATAATGTAGAGAAGAATCTGCGAAAGCTGATTGAGAGAAGGAATTTTCCACAGGGACATATAGATGCAAGCGGTCAGTGCTTTATGTTAAGTAATGAGGTATATAAAGAGTATTTGGCGCTTGAAGATCAGAGAAGAAGTCAGCAGGTAATAGAGGATAAAAATGTATCCGAGGGAAGTATTATACCTGAGGGCAGACAGTATGTACTTTCTATCAAAGAGATGCACCTTGGAATCAAATCGGATCCTATGTCATCCAAGCTTAGCAAGCTTGAGACCGTGCTTGTTGCAATATTTGACAGGGTGGAAAAGGAGCCTGACGAGTTAAAGAAACTTGATAAGTTGATGAGATATTATCTGCCTACCACGATAAAGCTTATAAAGACTTATTCCGATTTTGACAATGTGATTTCACCGGATGAGGAAATATTAAGTACTAAAAAAGAGATAGAATTGACAATTGACTCCATAAATGAAGCCTGCATGGAATTCCAGAACAGACTTTATAAGGATACTGCATTTGATGCCGATACCGATGCCGCATTACTTAAGACAATGTTGGCAAAGGAAGGTCTTATAGATGAAATGAAATAATGAGGTGTGAATATGAATGAGAATGATTTGAAAAAAGACGATATGAACTCACTTGATGATATGTTAAAAGAGGCTCCAAGCTTAAGCTTTGATATGCCTGAGGTAAAGCCTGAAGTTGTTGAGATAAAAGAAGAGAAGAAAAATGAAACACCTGAAGTCAAGCTCTCACCTGAGGAAGAAAAGATGGTGGATGAGTTTGCGTCAAAGATAGATATATCCAATTCACAGGCGATACTTGCATATGGTGTTGGGAAGTCAAAAAAAGATTGCGGACTTTTCTGAAAACGCACTTGAGAGAGTAAAGACAAAAGACCTCGGTGAGATAGGCGATATGCTTGCAGGAGTGGTCGGTGAAATCCGTTCACTTGAAACTGAGGAAGATGAAAAGGGGCTTTTCGGTTTCTTTAAGAAAACAAGCAATAAGCTGGCAAATCTTAAGGCAAAGTATGACAAGGTGGAGACCAATGTCAACAATATTGCAAAGGCGCTTGAGGACCATCAGGTGACTCTTATGAAGGATGTGCTGATGCTTGATAAGATGTATGAGTTAAATATGAACTACTACAAGGAATTGTCTATGTACATTCTGGCAGGAAAGAAAAGACTTGAAAGAGCCAACAATGTGGAGCTGCCTGAGCTTATAAAAAAGGCCGATGAGAGCGGTCTGCCTGAGGATACACAAAAGGCAAAGGATTTCTCACAGATGATAAACCGCTTTGAAAAGAAGATATACGACCTTGAGCTTACAAAGACCGTATCACTTCAGATGGCACCGCAGATAAGACTTATCCAAAACAACGACTCTATGATGTCGGATAAGATACAGTCAACCATTGTAAACACCATTCCGCTTTGGAAAAATCAGATGGTGATTGCTATCGGATTAAAGCATTCAAACGATGCCGCCAAGGCACAAAAGGCTGTATCCGATATGACTAACGAGCTTTTAAAGAGGAATGCGGATGCATTAAAGACTGCCACTATAGAGACTGCAAAGGAATCGGAGCGCGGTATAATAGATATTGAAACACTTAAAAATACCAATAAGACTTTGATATCTACCTTTGATGAAGTTATAAAGATACAGGATGAGGGCAGACAAAAGAGAAAAGAAGCGGAAGCCGAGCTTAGAAACATAGAAAACGAGATGAGAACAAAGCTTCTTGAAATCAGTAACAGACAGGCAAACAGTAACAGATAGGAATAAAAATGAACAATTGGAGACAAAGATATCATATTGAACCGAAGAGCGGATGGTTGAACGATCCTAACGGGCTTTGCTTTTTTAAGGGATACTACCATGTGTTTTATCAGTACGCTTATGAACCTGTAGGCGGAAATAAGTACTGGGCACATCTTAAATCAAAGGATTTGATAAATTGGGAAGAGGCGCCTTTGTTTTTATCTCCGGATAAGGAGTTTGATAAAAACGGAGCCTACTCGGGTTCCGCATTGGTAAAGGATGATATGATGCATATCTTCTATACCGGCAATGTAAAGCATAAGGGAGACTTTGACTATATAAATACAGGCAGAGAACATAACACGGTCCATGCGGTGAGTAAAGACGGCGAGTGTGTGGATTCAAAGAATGTGATAATGTTTAATAAGGATTATCCTGACGGACTTACTTTGCATGTGAGAGACCCTAAGGTGTTTGAGTATGAAGGCAAATATTACATGGTACTCGGCGCAAGGACAAAAGAGGACAAGGGTGAGGTGCTTGTATATGAGTCTGAGGATTTGGACAACTGGAATCATATCAGGACTTTTGAGACTATGGCAAAGTTCGGATATATGTGGGAATGTCCGGATCTGTTTGAGATAAACGGGCAGTGGATTTTGATGGCTTGTCCGCAGGGGCTTGAGGGCGGAAAGTATGAATTCCAAAATATCTACTCATGCGGATATTTCATTATAGACGGTGATTTCAGAAAAAACGGCTATATTGTGGAGTATAAGGAAGCGGATTTGGGATTTGATTTTTATGCACCGCAGACCTTTACACATGAGGGAAGAAGACTTCTACTCGGATGGATGGGTATGCCTGATGCAAAGTATACAAACCCGACTGTCGAGTACGGATATCAGCACTGTATGAGCACATTCAGAGAGTTGGATTTTTGACAAACGATACTCTTATTATGAAGCCTGCAAAGGAATATGAATCTCTCAGAAAGCATTGCTTTGATTTTGATGAGGGAAATAAGACTTACAGTGTAGGTGATGACAGAGCCTTTGACCTTGAGACCCAAAATTTCGGCGATAAGTTTGATATTGAAATTTTTTTGATACTCTAAAAGCTTGATTTTGATTCGCGCTAAGAGGTGACTTTGAGCTGTCTTTTATTGCAAACGGATACGGCAGAGATGCAAGATATATAAGAGTAAAAAAAGATAGAAAATCTCAGACTTATGATTGATGCAAGTTCCGTAGAGGTATTTGTAAATGACGGCAAAGCATGTGATGTCAAGCAGAATGTATCCAAGTGAGTATAAAGGATATTAAAGTAAACGGCAATATCACAGGAAAGCTTTTATAAGTTGGATGTTTTGAGTTTTTTTTTAAAAAATAGAAAAAGATAGTAAAATGAAGTTGATAGTTGGATTGGGGAATCCGGGAAGAGAGTATGTAAACACCAGACATAATGCAGGCTTTTATGTGGTTGAGAAAGCTTGCATATGAGCTTGGTGAGGATATAACCGAGAGAAAAATATAAGGGGCTGTTTGCAAAGGTAAGGATTGGGAATGAAAAAGCCATACTGCTTGAGCCGCAGACATATATGAACAACAGCGGTGAGTCCGTCAGAGCCTTTATGGACTACTTTAAGATAGAGGCAAAAGATGTAATAGCGGTGTATGACGATATAAATCTTGAACCCGGAAATTTGCGTATCAGGTTAAAGGGAAGTGCCGGAGGACACAACGGCATCAAGTCTTTGATTGCACATATGGGTACATCGGATTTCCCCGAGAGTAAAGATGGGAGTAGGTGAAAAGCCTGCAAGAATGGACCTTGCAGACCATGTGCTCGGGGCATTTTAATGCTGAGGACAAAAAGAAGCTTGATGAAGCCGCATCACATGCGATAGAGGCTATAAAGCTGATGGTGGACGGTCAGTATGATATGGCAATGAACAAATACAATGTAAAAAAGACTAAGTAAGGAAGTATATGAGTTTATTTGAAAATCCCTTAAAGAAACTGGCGGATTTCGAGTCTTTGGAAGAAAGTATAAAAAAAGATAAGTTTCCTTTACAGGTTACCGATATGTCTGAGCCCGGAAAGGCACATTTGATTTCTGAGCTTATGAAGGATGACAGGTCTTGGAAACTGGTAGTAACATATGATGAGGACAATGCGAGCAGGCTATATGAAGATATAGGCTGCTTTTTGGGCGATGTATATCTCTACCCTGCCAGAGATTTGCTTTTTTTCAATGCGGATATAAGATCTTTGCAGATAACTTCAAAAAGAGTTGAGGTGTGGAAGCATCTTAGAGAAGATAAAAGCGGTGTGGTGGTTACCACCGTCGATGCGCTTATGGACAAGCTTGAGGACTATAATAAGTTTTGTAAGGCTACACTTGAGATAAAAAAAGAAGACAAAATTGACTTGGAAGAAATGTCAAAAAAGCTTACGGATATAGGATATGAGAGAAGCTTTGAGACCGACAATCCGGGACAGTTTTCAATAAGAGGCGGAATACTGGATATTTTCCCTCTGACTGAGGAAAATCCTGTAAGAATAGAGTTGTGGGATGACGAGATAGATGCTATGAAGAGCTTCGACCCTGCAAGTCAGAGGTCTATAGAGGAACTTGAGTATGTGAATATCTATCCGGCAAAGGAAAGAGAAATCGGAGGAGAAGAATCTTTTTCTCAGATATTTTGATTATAAAAAATACTTTGATATATATTGACGAGCCTGCAAGGACGATGGACAAGGCAATAAGGACTGAGGAAGAATACAATCAGAGTGCGGCAGGCAGAATAGAATCGGGTCAGTATAATAAGGAGGATATCCCCGATATATTCAGTGCAAAGGAGGTATTCCACTCTTTGAATAAGTCTCCCGCCATCGCGCTTACAGGGCTTGATAACAGAATAAAAGAACTTGAGGTGAAGTCTGTTTATTCCGTCTTTTCAAGAATGAGCGGTGTATATCATGAGGACTTTACAAATCTTGTGGACGACCTTAAAAGATACAAGTCCGACAAGACAAAGGTTGCACTTATCTGTGCATCAAAGACCAGAGCGAAGAGACTTTGTGACAGCTTTGTAAACGACTATGCGCTTGATGCTTTTTTTGCTGAGGAAAATTCTGACGTGAACATTGCTCCTGGGTCAGATAGCGATATTTGTCGGAAATATACATTCAGGTTTTGAGTACCCTGCACTCAACTTTGCGGTGATTTCCGAAAGCGATATCTTTAAGGACAAAAAGAAGAAAAAGAGAAGAAACAAAGAGTATGAGGGAGACAGAGTAACCTCTCTAAGTGAGCTTTATATAGGAGATTATGTCGTACATGAGGACCATGGACTTGGGAGTCTACAAAGGTATAGAAAAGATAGAAAGAGACGGCATTATAAAGGACTATGTAAAGATAGAGTATCAGGGCGGTGACAACTGCTTTGTGCCGGTTTCAAAGCTTAACAGAATCCAAAAATATGGCGGAGCCGAGATAAAGAAACCTAAGTTAAATAAGCTTGGCGGAGTGGAGTGGTCAAAAACCAAAAACAAGGTAAAGACTGAAGTCGAGGAAATGGCCAAGGAACTTGTGACTTTGTATGCAAGCAGATTAAACGGCAAGGGAGTGGTATACGGTGAGGACACACTTTGGCAAAGAGAGTTCGAGGAGATGTTTGAGTATGAGGAGACCTATGACCAGTTAAAGGCTATTGAAGATGCAAAGAGAGACCTTGAGACCGGAAAGATAATGGACAGACTTGTATGCGGTGATGTGGGCTACGGTAAGACCGAGATTGCACTGAGGACAGCTTTTAAGGTAATACAGGAGGGCTATCAGGTATTATACCTTGTGCCTACCACTATTTTGGCAAGGCAGCATTACAATACTTTTGTGCAGAGAATGAAGGATTTCCCTGTAAAGATTGCACTCTTATCAAGGTTCAATACCAAAAAGGAACAGACAAAGACTATCGATGATCTTAACAAGGGGCTTGTGGATATAGTGATAGGTACTCACAGACTTTTGTCAAAGGATGTGGTACCTAAAAAGCTCGGACTTGTGATAGTGGATGAGGAGCAGCGATTCGGAGTAAAGCATAAGGAGAAGCTTAAGCAACTTTGTGAGAATGTAAATGTGCTGACACTTACAGCTACACCTATACCGAGAACTTTGCATATGTCGCTTTCAGGTATCAGGGATTTATCTGTGCTTGAGGAACCGCCTGTAGACAGAAAGCCTATACAGACCTATGTAATGGAGTACCATGATGAGACTGTTAAGGAGGCTATCAGAAGAGAGGTGGCCAGAGGCGGTCAGGTTTATTATCTTTATAACAGAGTCAACAATATAGAGGAAGTGGCGGCACATGTAAGGGCTTTATTGCCTGATATTGATGTTGAGTATGTGCACGGCAGGATGAATGAGAGAGAACTTGAAGCCAAGATGGTTGACTTTATAAACGGTGACGTGGATGTGCTTGTCACCACCACCATAGTGGAGACAGGTCTTGATGTGCCCAATGCCAATACTATAATAGTCCACGATGCTGACAGGCTGGGTCTTTCACAGCTTTATCAGCTTCGAGGCAGAGTGGGCAGGAGCAAAAGAAGTGCTTATGCTTTTCTTATGTATACAAGAAACAAGCTTTTATCGGAGGAAGCGTCAAAGAGACTTAAGGCAATCAGAGAGTTTACGGAACTGGGTTCCGGAATAAAGATTGCTATGAGAGATCTTGAGATAAGAGGTGCAGGCAATGTACTTGGAGTGACACAACACGGGCATATGGAAGAGGTCGGATATGATTTGTATGTGAAGCTTTTAAATACGGCAGTCACCGCCTTAAAGACCGGAAAGCCTGTGGAAGAGGAAGTGGAGGCAAGTGTTGAGATTGATGACAGCGCCTATATTCCAAGTGACTATATCGACAATGAAGAGACTAAGCTTGAGATATATAAAAAGATCGCTCTTGTAAAAACCGAGGAGGATTTTTCGGATATGCAGGACGAGTTGATAGACAGATTCGGAGAGATGCCAAGGCCTGTCAGGCAATCTTTTATATGTTGCAAGGATAAAGGCACTTGCAAGTTCTATGTTTATCACCGATGTAATTGTGAACAAGTTGCAGATAAAGTGGACAATGCGAGAAAATAAGCAGTTGAATATGGATAACTTGGATAATTTTCCTAAAGTCCTTCGGCAAAAGCCTCACGGTAAAGTACGATAAAGTACTGAACTGGGAGTACAGGGACAGAGAAAAAATCTCTACGGAAGACAGGATGGAGTTTGCGGTGGAGATGTTTGAGAGGATGAAGAAGGAGCTGTTTTAGGGGAATTGTATATAATAAACTGTAGTAGTTGTTTATTATATTTTAAGGAGTTTGTAGATGGATAGAGTTTATGAGATTTTAAGGGAAAGCTACGGCGAAAATGCAAAGTTCAGAGAGGGACAAAAAGAGGCAATAGAGGCGGTTGTCAACGGAAAAAGGACATTGGTAGTTCAAAAGACCGGATGGGGGTAAAAAGTTTAGTATATTTTCTTGCTACAAAGCTTTTAAAGGAAAAGAAAAGAGACGGTATTACATTGATTATCAGTCCGCTCTTAGCTTTGATGAACAATCAGATAGATTCAGCAAAAAAACTGGGAATCAATGTCAAGACAATTAACTCTGATAATAAGGATGAATGGGATAATATAATAAGTGATATATGTGACAACAATACTGTAGACGCTTTGATTATATCTCCGGAGAGATTGGCAAATGCGGATTTTGTTAAAGACTGTTTGGATAAAATCAAAAACAGAGTGAATTTATTTGTTGTAGATGAGGCACATTGTATATCGGATTGGGGACACGATTTCAGACCTGATTACAGAAGAATTGTAAAAATATTACAATTGCTGCCGAGTAATGTTCCGGTACTTGCCACTACAGCCACAGCAAATGACAGAGTGGTCAATGATATAGTTGCACAGCTTGGAGAAAATTTGGTAATAAGCAGAGGGGAACTTATAAGGGAAAGCTTGGCTATACAAGTTATAAAATTGCAGAAAAAAGAGGACAGATTGGCATGGTTGGCTGAAAATATTGAAAAAATGCCGGGAAGTGGAGTGGTATATTGCTTAACAAAGGCGGATTGTGATTTGGTAACGGATTGGCTTAATGAAAATAATATAAAAAGTGAGAAGTATTATGCAGATATCAGTAAGGAAGGTAAAGCAATTATACTTGAAAAGTTTCAGAAGAATGAAATAAAGGTTTTGGTGGCCACAGTAGCTTTCGGAATGGGGTATGATAAGCCTGATATCGGGTTTGTAATTCATTTTCAGCGTCCTGCGAATATTGTATCTTATTATCAGCAGATAGGTAGAGCAGGCAGAGGAATAGAACTTGCATATGCTGTATTGCTGTGTGGAGAAGAAGATGAGCATATAAATCAATATTTTATCAATTCAGCTTTTCCTACAGAAAAAGATATGAATATCGTTGTAGATTTTATAACAGATAATCCGGGTAAGTCTATAAGTGAAATCAAAGGTGCTTTAAATATAAGAGCAAATAGAGTAGAGAAGACTTTAAAGTATTTAAACGTCGGTGATGATATTTATACTGAATATGTTAACAGAAAAAAGGGCTATTATAAGTCGGCAAAAAAGTGGGAGCCTGATTTGGAGCGAAGCGAAGGTATCACTGCAATAAGGTATAAAGAAATGCAGGATATGGATGAATTTACAAAGCAAAAAGGCTGCTATATGAAGTACATTGCAGAAAAAAATTAGATGATGTAAACGCAAAAGTATGTGGAAAAAATGTTCTAATTGCAGAGGTTTACTTTTTGATGAAACGGTTGGTGCCGAAACGGTACAAAGGGCACAGCAATTTATAAAAAGTAAGTTTGGAGTTATTGAGCCTAGAAAACAATTTCCGGATAAAACAAAGATTGAATCGGAATTTCAATTTAAAGGCGGTATAGTTCTAAGCAATTATGCCGATGCGGGATATGGCATGGCGGTACAAAAGGGAAAGTATTTGGACGGCTATTTTTCAGATGAGCTTGTAGATGCAAGTGTAAAAATATTGTCGGAATTTATAAAAAATAATAATATAGAGTGGATAACACCTGTAACCTCAAAAAGACATCCACAATTGGTGCCGGATTTTGCGAAAAGGCTTGCCGATAGACTTGGTATAGGATATTTTGAAGGAATAAAGAAGTTTAATGCAGAGGAACAAAAGAAATTTGAGAACAGTGACGGACAATATAAAAATGCAAATGATTCATTTGGAATCATTCAGGTCAAGAAAGAAAATATTCTTCTTGTAGATGATATGGTGGATTCAAGGTGGACCTTTACTGTATGTGCCATGAAGATGAGAGAAATGGGCAGTGGAGATATATACCCGTTTGCGTTGGCAAATACGGCCGGAAGAGGTGATAATTAAGATATGATATATTCAGACAGTGCAATGGCGGCAATACTGCTTTGTACCAATTTAGGGATAGAAGGTGAATACAAGCCGTTGACATTAAAAGAGTGGAACGGGCTTGGTAAGACTGTAAATGATATGGGCTATAAGATTGCCGACTTATTGAAAAGTGAATTTATTGAAAAACTGCCTATATCGGAAAAACAAAAAGAGCAAATAAAGCTTTTAACAGGCAGGGGTTTTAGCATAGCGCTAAAGTTACAGGAGCTTGAGAATAAGGGTATATATATTGTGACACAATTTGACAGCGATTATCCGAAATACCTGAAAAGAAAACTCAGAGAAAAAGATGCCGCCGGTGCTGTTTTATGCAGGGGATATTACATTGGCAGGAAAGATCGGAATTGCAATAGTCGGGTCAAGAGATGTGGATGATGCCGGAATGCTGTTTGCAAAAAGATTTGGCAAAAAAAGCCACAAAAGAAAAGCTTATTATCTATTCAGGCGGTGCAAAGGGGGTAGACAGTATATCGGAAAAGGCCGCAATAGATGAAGGCGGATATGTTGTATCATTTATAGGAGATTCACTGAGCAAAAAAATCAGGAACAAAGATGTAATTCAAAAATATTTTTAAATAAAAAGAATTTTACTGTTTTCAGATGTAAATCCTGACACAGGTTTTTCTGTAGGAAGGGCGATGAACAGAAATAAATTTATTTATGCGGCGGCACATGGAGCATTTGTTGTAAGTTCAGACTTCGGAAAAGGCGGAACATGGACAGGAGCTGTAGAAAATATAAATAATTCATGGACTAATCTGTTTGTATGGAGCGGTTGTGTAAAAAAAGGAAATAAAGAGCTGATAAGTAAAGGAGCCATACCTTATGTCATTTCAGAACAAACTATTTTTGGATACCATAAATTTGTCTCCTCAAAAAAAGATATTGAAGCTTACAGGCAGATAGATATGTTCACAACGGAAAAAGATGAGATTAAAGAAGATATAGATAAAAAGATACTATTATCGACTTATATGATGTAGTGAAAGAGTCTCTTGTACAAAGCATAGTCGGAGAGATGGATGCAAATGATATTGCGCAAAAGTGTAATATTCAAAAAGGTCAAATGAATATATGGCTTAAGAGATTGGTTGCCGAGGGAAAGATAAAAAGAAATAAGCAGATGTACAGTCTGCCGTCTTAAAAGCAAGTGTGGTATTGATTTTTAAAAATCATTTGACAAATATGGATAAATACAAGTATACTTAAAGACGCACAGCCGGGGAGATAGCGGTGTCCTGTACCTACAATCCGCTTTAGTAGGGGTGATGCCTTGCCTAGGGTGTACATTTGCTTAGCAGTCTGGAGCAAGTGGTGTTGAAGTGGGGGTCCCCACGCAATGGAAACTTTCGAACCGTGTCAGGACAGGAATGTAGCAGCACTAAGGAAGACCTTTCATGTGCCGTGAGATAGCCGCCGCGGAGCCGGCTACTTCGGTAACGTTTGTGAATGGCATTCGAAGCAAGGCGTGCATAAAAGAGCATTATCAAGGAATCAAAGGAGATTTTTTGATAATGCTCTTTGCGTTTAGTGTTTGTTGATTTTATAACAATACTATTGAAAAAATTTTTCCATTAATATAAAATAATGTAGATATTTGGAGGCGATTTATTTGTTGTTGAATCAAATAAGTAGCCGGAAGCATAGAGTTTGTCCGTTTTGATAGGAGGAAATATATGGCAATAAAGACTATAGGTGTATTAACAAGTGGTGGAGACGCGCCGGGAATGAATGCGGCTATTAGAGCAGTTGTTAGAACAGCAATTCATAATGGAATAAATGTAAAAGGAATCATGAGAGGATATGCAGGTCTTTTACAGGAAGAGATAGTGGATATGGAAAGTACAAGTGTATCTGAGATAATCCACAGAGGAGGTACAATCCTTTATACTGCAAGATGCCAGGAGTTCACAACAGCTGAAGGACAAAAGAAAGGTGCTGAAATCTGTAAAAAGCACGGTATTGACGGTGTAGTGGTTATCGGCGGTGACGGTTCATTCAAAGGTGCAGGTAAGCTTTCCGCACTTGGAATCAACACAATAGGTATTCCGGGAACTATCGACCTTGATATAGCTTGTACAGACTATACAATAGGATTTGATACGGCGGTAAATACCGCTATGGATGCCATTGACAAGGTAAGAGATACATCTACATCACATGAGAGATGTTCTATAATAGAGGTAATGGGAAGAAATGCAGGATATATCGCACTTTGGTGCGGATTTGCAAACGGTGCCGAGGATGTGTTGCTGCCTGAGAGATATGACGGCAATGAGCAGGCTCTTATAGACAGGATTATTGAGAACAGAAAGCGCGGCAAAAAGCATCATATCATAATCAATGCCGAGGGAATCGGACATTCAGTTTCTATGGCAAAGAGAATTGAGGCCGCTACAGGAATAGAGACAAGAGCTACAATACTTGGATATATGCAAAGAGGTGGAGCTCCTACATGTATGGACAGAGTATACGCTTCAATAATGGGTGCCAAGGCTGTAGAGCTTTTGTTGGCAGGAAAGTCAAACAGACTTGTAGCTTACAAAAACGGTGAGTTGTAGATTTTGATATTCAGGAAGCATTGGCAATGAAGAAGGATATATCTGAAGACCAGTTCAGAATATGCAAGCTTTTGGTAAGATAATATGCCTGAAATGATAAACGGATATGACTTCGATTTAACAAAGAGTGATTCAATCGTTCTTTGCGGAGCAAGTTCATATGTTCAGAAGTATTATTTCAACGAAAAATTCAAACGATTACCGGATGAGATAAAAGATGAACTGAAGATAATGTGTGTGTCTTTTGCCGAAGAGGCGGGAGGCATACTCACTTTGGAGTTTGACAAATCCGGTAATTTGAATTTTTGTGTGAGAGTGGACGACGGAGATTTCTACTTTGACGATATTGAAAGCGGACTGAGGATAAGTTCTTATCAAAGAAAAAAAGAAGAGCTTTTGTCACAGCTTGAGCTTTTTTATAAAGTGGTGTTTTTAGGAGAAAATGTGGACGGCAATGATTGACAGGCTGATATTTTATATAAAAAAATATGAAGGCGTCCTGCTCTATCTTATATTCGGTGTGCTGACTACTGCAGTAAATTTTACAGTATATTATATTTGCTATACAAAATTTCATTGGATAAACCTTGCAAGTAATACCGTTGCATGGATATTGTCGGTTATGTTTGCTTTTATAACCAATAAAATATGGGTATTTAAAAGCAAAAGCTTTCAGAATGAACTTGTACTGAGGGAGCTGATAACATTCGTCGTGTCGAGATTATCCACATGGCTTTTGGAAACGGTTATTATGTTTGTAGGAGTAGATATATTAAAGGGATATTGGCTGATTGCAAAGGTTATTGCAAGTGTGCTTGTAGTCATACTCAACTATGTTTTTTCAAAATTATTTATTTTTAGAAAGAATAATGAAAATGCTTAAGAACTTTAAAATCGGAAACATAAATATAGAGGGCGGATTGTGCCTTGGACCAATGGCAGGTGTAAGCGACTTGCCATTTCGTCATTTATGTAGGGAAATGGGCGCTTCACTGCTTGTGACAGAGATGGTAAGCGCAAAGGCGATATATTTTTAAAAAAATAAAAAAATACAGAGCCGCTTATGAAAAAATAGATAAGGCTGAACATCCTATAGCATTGCAACTTTTCGGTTCGGACCCTGATATAATAGCCGAGATGGCGGCAAGTATAGAAGACAGAGATTTTGATATATTCGACTTCAATATGGGTTGCCCCGTACCGAAGATAGTCAATAACGGTGAAGGCTCCGCACTGATGAAAAATCCTAAGCTTGTGGAAGAGATATTGTCAAAGCTGGTAAAGAGTGTAAAAAAGCCTGTGACACTGAAGATAAGAAGAGGCTTCAATGAAGATAATATCAATGCAGTTGAGATTGCAAAGATAGCGGAAGGCGCAGGAGTAAGCGCTGTTGCGGTACACGGAAGAACCAGAGAGCAATATTACTCAGGTAAGGCGGACTGGAATATTATAAGAGATGTAAAGTCGGCACTGAGTATACCTGTAATAGGTAACGGTGATGTAACAGACGGCGAAAGTGCAAAGAGAATGTATGAGTATACAGGCTGTGACGGGATAATGATTGCAAGAGCGGCGAGAGGAAACCCTTGGATTTTCAGAGAGATAAGAGCATACTTAAACGGAGATACGCCGGAAAAACCTACTGCAAAAGAGATAGTCGAGATGATTTTAAGACATTGTAGACTACAGATGGAATACGACGATGAAATTATGGCTGTCAGAAAGATGAGAAAGCATGTAGCGTGGTATACACATGGGTATGAAGGGTTCTTCAGCACTCAGAGATAAGGTGAACCATGTTGAAAAGTACGATGAGCTGGAGTCACTGCTTCAGTCGACAGTGTGATATTATGTAAATTTTAATACATAAATATAAAAAATATGTTACAATGGTGGCAGAGTATGTGAATATAAGTTTTAGTCGGACATAGGGCTTTACCATATAAATTTACATATCTATTTTACATCCCAATCGGAGGATATATGAATAGAAAAGAACAGTATAAGCGTATTTTAAAATTCGGCTCGGCTGCCGTTATATTGCTTATTGAAGTGGGACTTTATTGGCTGCTTTGGCAACTGTATCTCAACAATATAATAGAAGAAAGATTCTGGAGAAGAGGAATCTGGCTGCTTTCCGCACTGTACGGTGTGCTTTTGGTATTCTTTTTGCAGACCTACGGCGGACTCAAAATAGGTTACCTGAAAAGAGGAAATATAATTTATTCACATATACTTTCACTGTTTATAGTGAATACGATAGGATACTTTATATTGGCTCTGATTGATAAGCGGTTTCATTCACCGGTCTCTTTTATACTGTTGACCGTTGTAGACGGGATAATAGTTTTTATTTGGGTTTTTTTATTTCAATGGATATACGGTGTACTCTTTCCGCCGAGAAGATTACTGGTAGTATACGGAGTGAGGCCGGTATTTTCCATAATGGAAAAGATAGGTGCCAGAGACGACAAGTATGTTATCGGAGGGTCTATAAGCATTGATGAGGGCATTGATAAGATAATGGAAAAGGCCAAAGAATTTGAAGGCATTGTCGTAGGTGATGTACCTTCACATGACAGAAACCTCATCCTAAAAAAAGTGCTATGACTCAAGCATCAGAGTATATATGATACCGAAGATAAGTGATATTTTGGTAAGATCATCTACCAATCTGAACCTGTTTGATACACCGATACTTCTATCAAAGAATGAGGGATTGCAGATAGATCAGATGGCGGTAAAGAGATTTATAGACATTGTAGTAAGTTTGATCGGAATAATACTTACATCTCCGTTATTTGTGATGTTCGGAGCTGCAATACATCTGACAGACAGAGGACTGATTTTTTTACACGCAGACAAGACTCACAATAGACGGTAAACTTTTTAAGATATATAAGTTCAGAACTATGAGAGTGGATGCAAAAAAAGACGGAGTGGCAAGGCTTGCAGGTGAAGCTGACGACAGGATAACAGATGTGGGTAAGATATTAAGAGCTACAAGGCTGGATGAGTTGCCGCAGTTATTTAATATAATAAAGGGTGAGATGAGTCTGGTCGGTCCAAGACCTGAGAGACCTGAAATCGCCGCAGAGTATATGGAGGATTTGCCTGAGTTTGCTATGAGACTGAAGATGAAGGCCGGGCTTACAGGATATGCACAGGTGCATGGAAAGTACAATACCACTCCATACGATAAGTTAAAACTTGACTTACACTATATAAGAAACTACAGTCTTTGGATGGATCTTATTTTGATTGTTTTGACTCCTAAGGTTTTATTTATGAAGGAGTCCACAGAAGGTGTAGGTGAAGGCGAGACAAATGCCAATAATAAGGATAAGTAAAAGCAGGGTGCAAACCTGCTTTTTTTGTGATAAGATGGTGTTACACGGCAAAGATTTCTATTTTTTCATATGTTGACAAAAATCATATAAGCGTATACAATAAAAGAGAACATACATTCGATGGAGGTTGTTATGAAAAAGGATAAAAATTCCAAAGCAACACAACAAGTAAAACAGGTAACGGAACATAGTGAGAAGCAGGCGGCGCTTGAGTCCGCTCTGACACAGATAGAGAAAGCATACGGTAAGGGTTCGGTGATGAAGCTTGGAGACGGTAATATTCACATGAATGTGGAGACTATTCCTACAGGTTCACTCGGACTTGATATAGCACTTGGAGTAGGCGGTATTCCGAAGGGCAGAATAATAGAAGTATACGGTCCCGAGTCATCAGGTAAGACTACGGTAGCTCTTCATATGGTTGCGGAAGCACAGAAACTTGGCGGTATTGCGGCGTTTATTGATGCCGAGCATGCACTTGATCCTGCATATGCCGAGAGGATAGGTGTCAATATAAATGAGTTATATGTATCACAGCCTGACAACGGTGAACAGGCACTTGAGATTACAGAGACAATGGTAAGATCCGGAGCCATTGATATTATAATAGTTGACTCGGTAGCGGCTCTTGTACCTAAGGGTGAGATAGAAGGCGATATGGGTGACTCACATATGGGCTTGCAGGCAAGACTTATGAGTCAGGGACTTAGAAAGCTTACAGGTATAGTAAGTAAGAGTAACTGTATAGTTATCTTTATCAACCAGCTTAGAGATAAGATAGGCGTTATGTTCGGAAGTCCTGAGACCACTACAGGCGGTAGAGCATTGAAGTTCTATGCCTCAGTAAGACTTGATGTAAGAAAAGTCGAGCAGATAAAGCAGGGCGGAGAGCTTATAGGTACAAAGACCAGAATAAAGGTAGTGAAGAACAAGGTGGCACCTCCTTTTAAAGAGGCCGAGTTTGATATCATGTACGGACTGGGTATATCCAAGGCCGGAGAGATACTTGACCTTGGAGTTGCAAGCGATGTTATAGAAAAGGGCGGTGCATGGTATTCTTATGAGGGTAACAAGATCGGACAAGGCAGAGAGAATGCAAAGAAATTCCTCTTGGATAACCCTGATATATGTGAGAAGGTGGAAGCACAGATAAGAGAGAAGTTCAAACTTGCATCTGAAAACGGTGAAAAACTTATAGAGTATGATCCTATAGACGGAGAGGAGAATGAAGAGTTTGACGGCTCACCTATAGAAGAAGAGAATACAAACGGTGTTGTACTAGAGGAAGAAGATTGATTGTAAGAGAGATTATTCCGATAAACACTAAAAAGAGCAGGATTATCTTTGATGACAATGAAAGTTTTGCCCTGTATAAGGGTGAGATGAGAAGATTGGATATTGAAGTCGGTAGGGAGATAGATGAGGAAGAATATTATGTAACTATCTACCCTACCCTAAAAAAGAGAGCCTTTGCGAGACTTTTACATATACTGGAAAGATCGTTTAAGTCGGAGAATGACCTTATAAAGAAGCTGAGGCTCTCGTTTTATCCTGAAGAAGCTGTCAAGGAAGCTATAGAAAAGGCTAAGAAATTCGGATATATAAATGATGAAAGATATGCAGAGCGCTATGTATCCACATATAAAGACAAATACAGCAAGCTGAATTTGAAATATAAATTGATGGAAAAAGGCATCAATAAAGAAATTATAGATAATGCCCTTGAGGAAGCGGACATAGATGAATCGCCTATGATTGGAAAACTCTTGGAGAAAGCATTACTTTGAGATGGATGAGCCGGAAAAAAAGCAAAAGATAATAGCTTCAATAATGAGAAAAGGTTATAAATATACTAAGATTAAGGATGTAATAAAGGACATTGCCGCAGATGAATAGGATTGCGACAATGTCCTTTTTGTGCAATTATTGGTATAAAGAAGTAGTTAAATAACAAACATACTTGTTAAATAAAAGACTTTTCAGAAAAAGTATTACAAAATTTGTTAAAAAAAGTATATAATGAGGGTAAAGAGTTCGTATCAAAAATTAACAAAGATATGTGCTGTTATTATTTCATGAAATAAAATAATAATATATGTAAGACAAACATATATATACCGTGAGGTAAATAATTCCAGGAGTAAGAGGATATGAGTAGATTAGAGATAGTCTCCCCAAGTAGAGCAAGAATTGTAATGGAGGAGCTATACAAAAACTTGGAAAGAAGAATTGAGGCATCCCCTCCGGGACTTTGTCCGGTGGATATGTCAAGAGCTTTCCTTGAGCTGGCTCACGCTCAAACATGTGGCAAATGTGTTCCATGTAGAATCGGCTTAGGACAACTTGAGAAGTTGATTGAGAATGTGCTTGACGGCAAGGGCAGCATGGCTTCCCTTAAGTTAATGGAAAAGACCGCCCTAAGCATTATGGAATCGGCAGATTGCGCCATAGGCTATGAAGCGGCCAATATGGTGTATAAGGGTATTATAGGATACAGAGATGACTATATAGAACATATAGCACACGGCAGATGTACATGCTCATACAATCAGCCTGTACCTTGTGTAAACTTGTGTCCTGCACAGGTAGATATACCGGGATATATTGCCCTTATAAAAGAAGGCAGATATGCGGATTCTGTCAGACTTATAAGAAAAGATAACCCGTTCCCTACTACATGTGGATTCATATGTGAACATCCTTGTGAAGCCAGATGCAGAAGAAATATGGTGGATGACTCTATAAATATTCGCGGACTTAAGAGAGTTGCGGCAGATTTTGCAGGTGAGGTGGATCCGCCGAAATGTGCTCCGTCTACAGGTAAGAAGATTGCGATACTCGGCGGCGGACCGGGCGGACTCAGTGCGGCATACTTTTTGCAGCTGATGGGACATCAGACTACAGTATATGAGATGCTTCCTGAGCTTGGCGGTATGTTAAGATACGGTATACCGAACTACAGATTGCCTAAGGACAGATTGGATGAGGATATAAGAGCAATATTAAAGACAGGTGTAAAAATAAAACACGGTCTTAAAATAGGTGAAGATATTTCCATCAATGATTTAAGAAATGCCTATGATGCGGTACTTATAACTATAGGTGCAAGTACAGATAAGAAGCTTGGACTTGAGCATGAGGATGCCGTCGGAGTTGTTTCGGCTGTAGAGTTTTTGCGTGATGTAGGTAAGAACATCATAAAAGATTTGACAGGCAAGAATGTATGTGTAATAGGCGGCGGAAATGTATCTATGGATGCGGTAAGAACCGCAAAGAGAATGGGTGCAAAAAAGGTAAGCATTGCCTATAGAAGAAGGGTTGCAGATATGACCGCACTACCTACAGAGGTGGAAGCTGCGGTTGCAGAGGGTATTGAACTTAGAACCCTTATGGCACCGTCTTCAATAGATGTGGATGAGAACAACCATATAAAGGGTATATATGTTAAGCCTCAGATGATTTCAGCTATAAAGGACGGCAGAGCAAGCGTTAAGGCTACAGGTGAAGAGGATGTATATATTCCGTGTGATATTTTGGTAGTTGCAATAGGACAAAACTATAGAGACGAAGCATTTTGAAGATGCGGGAATCCCTGTATCTAACGGAAAAATTATCACAGATTCTACAGGTGCGTTCAAGGATATGCCGGGAGTATTTGCCGGAGGAGATTGTGCCAGCGGACCTGCAACAGTTATCAAGGCTATAGGTGCGGCTAAGGTGGTAGCTGCAAACATCGACGAGTACTTAGGTTATCACCACCAGATAAGTGTGGATGTGGAAATTCCTGAGGCAAGTCTTGAAGACAAGAGTCCCTTGCGGTAGAGTGGAACTTACAGAAAGAGAAGCTTGTGAAAGAGTTCTTGATTTTGAAGGTGTTGAAAATTGCATGACTGAAAAAGAGGCGAAGCAAGAGGCAGGCAGATGCTTAAGATGTGACCACTTCGGCTTCGGTATTTTCAAAGGAGGTAGGGAGAGTATATGGTAAACTTAACTATTGATAATATACCTGTTTCCGTAAAAGAAAATACTACAATTATGGAAGCAGCGGCAGGGATAAATATAGAGATTCCGAAATTATGTTTCTTAAAAGGTTTGAATGAGATAGCGGCGTGCAGAGTATGTGTTGTTGAATTAAAGGGTAAGGATAAGCTTATAACTTCCTGTAATAATGTATGTGAAGAAGGTATGGAAATCTTTACAAACAGTAAGAAAGTAATCAGAGACAGAAGAAAGACTGTAGAGCTTATACTTTCACAGCATGATAACAGATGTGTAATATGTGCTAAGAGCGGCAACTGTTCACTTCAAAAAGTAGCCAATGATTTGAATATACTTGAGATACCTTTTGCCGTTGAACTTGAGAAACAGCCGTGGAATAAGAATTTCCCGCTTATCAGAGATTCGTCAAAATGTATTAAGTGCATGAGATGTATACAGGTTTGTGACAAGATGCAGACGCTAAGTGTATGGGATTTGCACGGTACAGGTGCCAGAACTACCGTCAATGTAACAGGATATAAGAAGATTGAGGAAGCCGACTGCTCACTTTGCGGTCAGTGTATTACTCATTGTCCTGTAGGTGCATTGAGCGAAAGAGATGATACTTCCAAGTTCTGGGATGCAATTGCAGACCCTGAAAAGACTGTTGTAGTTCAGATTGCACCGGCTGTCAGAACGGCTTGGGGTGAAGTATTCGGTCTGAAAGACAAGGACGCTACAGTAGGAAAGATTGTAGATGCATTGAAAAAAATGGGTGCAGACTATGTATTTGATACATCATTCTCGGCAGACCTTACTATTATGGAAGAGGCGAATGAGTTTGTACACAGATATACCAACGGTTTGATCGGCGACAGACCTATGTTTACTTCCTGCTGTCCGGGTTGGGTAAGATTTGCAAAATCACAGTTCCCGAGAATGGCAAAAGTCACTTTCTACAGCAAAGTCTCCGCAGCAGATGTTCGGAGCGGTAATGAAGTCTTATTTTGCCGAGAAGATCGGAGTAAATCCTGAAAATATGGTATCCGTTTCCATCATGCCTTGTGTAGCCAAGAAAGGTGAAAGAGAGATGGAACTTTTCCATGGAGAGTATGCAGGTCACGATGTTGATATAGCACTTACTACAAGAGAACTTACTCGTATGATAAGAGCTTCTCATATAGATCCGAAGAGTCTTGAGGATGTAGTAGCCGACAGACCGATGGGCGATTATTCGGGAGCCGGAGTAATATTCGGTGCTACAGGAGGAGTAATGGAGGCGGCACTAAGAACCGCTTACAGCATTATAAAGAAGGAGAATCCGCCTGCGGACGCATTTCAAGCCTGTAGAAGTAAGGCATTCCAGGAGAATGACGGAACGGTGGAAGCTAAATTTAAGATAGATGATATAGAACTTAATATTGCTGTGGTGAGCGGACTCGGTAACACCAGAAAATTGATTAACAAGATTGAACGCGGCGAAGCAAAGTATGACTTTGTCGAAGTAATGGCATGTCCGGGAGGCTGCGTAGGCGGTGGCGGACAACCTGTAAAGGATGGCTATGAGCTTGCATTTAACAGAGGAAAGAAGCTTTAACTTTCCTGGATGAGAACTCCGAGATAAGATACTCACATGAGAACAAAGATATTATTGCACTGTATGACGAGTATTTCCATAAACCTCTTTCACATAGGGCACATGAGCTTTTACATGTACACGAGTAATGTTTTTATAATAAAATAGTTTTGAACTTGTGATTTACATATCGGTACGAGTGCGTTAAATAAATTTATTTTCTAAGGAAGTGTTTTTACATTTCCTTAGAATTTTTGTATACAGTATGATTAAGATGGAGATTAGAGTATGTTGTTTAATATCTTTAACAAGAGAAAGTCTGATTGGAAGCTTGATATTGACGGAGTAGAAAAGGGTGGATGTACAGTAGAAGATGTTGAAAAGCTGTTAGATTCTATAAGAAACGGTAAGATATATTTTATTGTCCTGACACCGTCAAAGAAGGTGGATGTAAATAGCAGGAGATTGAATTTCGTACAGATATGTAGGGATGAGGGTGATGATAATTATCATTTTGAAGTAAGCACATCGGATGCTAATGACAGTGATAACATTATTATTTATGGCAAGGAAGGGTTTGGCAAAGATAAGGTAATGGATATGGTTCAACTTCTTATGGAGGATAATATAGTTCCTGATTGTTCAGGCTGGGAAGTTGTATTTGACAGTGCTGATGTCAAGATAGCTAATGTGGAGGTCTACAAAGAACTTGTAAAGACCATATCGGATGATAAAGATTTTTTACAAAATATGGACAGATGTTTTTGCTATCCGAGAGAATACTTTAAAGATAATGCGGACAGGTATGAGGATAGGGGTATTACAAGCAGAGATGCTATAGATACCTTTGTTTGGATTGCCTTAGCGGATGAGATGCTTGAGAGCGGGATCGCAATAGAGCTTGATTGGAAAGAGGAAAAAGACGAATTCTTATCACGCATAGAAGAATTGACAATGAGAATAATCTTGTTGTAGATGACAGTATGCTTGATGATGAAGGGGATATTCCGTCTTGGTGTAAAGAGTTGGATGATAGATGGATGAAAGACGGATACTGTATAGCAGGGTATTGATATAGACAGCGACAGTTATGTATTATTCGTATGTAAAACAGATAATTTAAAGAGTTTGACAGAACTTGCTAAGAGTATAAATCACAGGATTGATTTTTGCCAAAAAAATATGTAGTTTCTGATTTGTCAAAAAAATGTGTTAAAAAAACTTTGAAAAAAAGTTATTGACAAGATTAGAGTTATTCTTGTATAATGTGTAAGCATTGCGAAAGCAATCAAGGAGAAATACTCAAGAGGCCGAAGAGGCGCCCCTGCTAAGGGTGTAGGTCGGGCAACCGGCGCGAGGGTTCAAATCCCTCTTTCTCCGTTTCTTGTAAAATAACTTTAAAAAAGTTGTTGACAAGAAAAAACAGATATGATAAGATATCTGAGTTGCTCGAAGAGAGCAAGAGTTCAAAAAAGTTTTAAAAAGAATAAAAACTTCTTGACAAGCTGAATTGAACTTGATATAATAGCAAAGCTGTTTGAGACAGCGAAGCAATGAACCATGATAATTTAAGATTAAACAGTACACACAACCCTGAAAAATTCATATCATATTTTTCTTAGTGAGAAGCAAGCGTAGCGAAGTTCGAGTTTAGAAAAAAATAGTGCACCTGTCGAGCGAAGTGAGACAGATGGTGCTACATATGATTATATAATGAAGTTTCAGAAAAAAACAACGTTTAGATTCGAACAGAATTTAAAACCTTTAAAAAACAGTAGATCTGTGAAAACAGATGCAAGCTAGCGACAGGCTAGATTAAACTTTTATATGAGAGTTTGATCCTGGCTCAGGATGAACGCTGGCGGCGTGCTTAACACATGCAAGTCGAACGAAGCTGCTAAAAGGAAGTCTTTCGGACGGAATTTTTAGCAGACTTAGTGGCGGACGGGTGAGTAACGCGTGGATAACCTGCCTTATACAGGGGGATAACGGAGAAATTTCCGCTAAGACCGCATAAGACCACAGCACCGCATGGTGCAGGGGTAAAATATTTATAGGTATAAGATGGATCCGCGTCCGATTAGCTGGTTGGTGAGGTAGAGGCTCACCAAGGCGACGATCGGTAGCCGGCCTGAGAGGGTGAACGGCCACATTGGGACTGAGACACGGCCCAAAACTCCTACGGGAGGCAGCAGTGGGGAATATTGGACAATGGGGAAACCCTGATCCAGCGACGCCGCGTGAGTGAAGAAGTATTTCGGTATGTAAAAGCTCTATCAGCAGGGAAGAAAATGACGGTACCTGACTAAGAAGCCCGGCTAACTACGTGCCAGCAGCCGCGGTAATACGTAGGGGGCAAGCGTTATCCGGATTTACTGGGTGTAAAGGGAGCGCAGACGGCGAAGCAAGTCTGAAGTGAAATGCATGGGCTCAACCCATGAATTGCTTTGGAAACTGTTTGGCTTGAGTGTCGGAGGGTAGGCGGAATTCCTAGTGTAGCGGTGAAATGCGTAGATATTAGGGAGGAACACCGGAGGCGAGGCGGCTTACTGGACGACAACTGACGTTGAGGCTCGAAGGCGTGGGGAGCAAACAGGATTAGATACCCTGGTAGTCCACGCAGTAAACGATGAATACTTGGTGTCGGGGAGGTAAACTCTTCGGTGCCGCAAGCAAACGCATTAAGTATTCCACCTGGGGAGTACGTTCGCAAGAATGAAACTCAAAGGAATTGACGGGGACCCGCACAAGCGGTGGAGCATGTGGTTTAATTCGAAGCAACGCGAAGAACCTTACCAAATCTTGACATACTCTTGAATAGCTTTTTGTAATGAGACTAGTCCTTTCAGGGACAAGGGATACAGGTGGTGCATGGTTGTCGTCAGCTCGTGTCGTGAGATGTTGGGTTAAGTCCCGCAACGAGCGCAACCCTTGTCGTCAGTAGCCAGCAGTAAGATGGGCACTCTGACGAGACAGCCGGAGATAATCCGGAGGAAGGTGGGGATGACGTCAAATCATCATGCCCCTTATGATTTGGAGCTACACGTGCTACAATGGCGTAAACAAAGTGAAGCAAAAGCCGCGAGGTCAAAGCAAATCACAAAAAAATAACGTCTCAGTTCGGATTGTAGTCTGCAACTCGACTATATGAAGCTGGAATCGCTAGTAATCGCAGATCAGAATGCTGCGGTGAATACGTTCCCGGGTCTTGTACACACCGCCCGTCACACCATGGGAGTCATCAATGCCCGAAGTCAGTGACCTAACCGTAAGGAAGGAGCTGCCGAAGGCAGGGAGGATAACTGGGGTGAAGTCGTAACAAGGTAGCCGTATCGGAAGGTGCGGCTGGATCACCTCCTTTCTATACATTTTTCACTTAATGAAAACGAGCCGAAGGCGAAGTTTGAATTCTAGTGAAAAAAAGTAGTTCTTCATACGAACGAAGTGAGTATGATGGAACTATCATTAAAGGCTTTAGTAAGGGTTGTGAGTACTGTTTAGTACTAAATTAATGGTACTAAAATCAAACATTATTGGTGTCGATGCGTCTAGGGGACACACCCGTTCCCATTCCGAACACGATGGTTAAGACCTAGTCGGCCGATGGTACTATACTGGAGACGGTATGGGAGAGTAGGTGGATGCCAGTTTATGGGGGTGTAGCTCAGTTGGGAGAGCACCTGCCTTGCAAGCAGGGGGTCAAGAGTTCGAATCTCTCCATCTCCATTGTTAAAGCATAGCTTTAACTAATATGTACCTTGAAAACTGCATACCAAACGAGAAATTATATAAATATTTTTATAATTAGACATCCGAGGATATTAATCGAAAGGTTAATATTTTTTTAAATAACAAAAAAATAAATTTTTTTAAACATAGTGTATGATACACGCTAGTGTCATACATAAACACTAAATCTAAAAGATTTAAGAGGTTAAACATAAAGAGCGTAGGGTGGATGCCTAGGCACTGACAGCCGAAGAAAGACGTGACAAGCTGCGAAAAGCTGCGGGGAGAAGCACATATTCAGTGATCCGCAGATGTCTGAATGGGGAAACCCACTTGGATAAACTCCAAGTATCTGTACGCCAATACATAACGTACAGAGGGGAACCCGGTGAACTGAAACATCTAAGTAGCCGGAGGAAAAGAAAACAACAGTGATTGCGAAAGTAGCGGCGAGCGAAATCGTAAGAGCCCAAACCGTGGTGCGTGCACTGCAGGGGTAGAGGACTACAATACGAGTAAGATATATTACCTGAACCGTTTTGGAAAAGCGGGCCAAAGAGCGTGAGAGCCGTGTAAGGGAAAATATATTGAATCCAGCAGTATCCGGAGTACCACGAGACACGAGAAACCTTGTGGGAAGCAGGGGGGACCACCCCCCAAGGCTAAATACTAGTCAGTGACCGATAGCGTATAGTACTGTGAAGGAAAGGTGAAAAGAACCCCGGGAGGGGAGTGAAAAAGAACCTGAAACCCTATGTTTACAAACTGTGGAACACCGAAAGGTGAACCGCGTACTTTTTGTAGAACGGTCCGGCGAGTTACATGTACAGGCGAGGTTAAGTATTAAAGATACGGAGCCGAAGGGAAACCAAGTCTTAATAGGGCGATTAAGTCTGTATGTGTAGACCCGAAACCGGGTGATCTATCCATGTCCAGGTTGAAGTTCGCGTAAAAGTGAATGGAGGACCGAACGCACATCCGTTGAAAAGGGTGGCGATGAGGTGTGGATAGGGGAGAAATTCCAATCGAACCCGGAGATAGCTGGTTCTCCTCGAAATAGTTTTAGGACTAGCCTCGTTATTAGTCTACCGGAGGTAGAGCACTGAATTTTTGCGGGGGCGTCAAAGCCTACCAAGAGATATCAAACTCCGAATGCCGGCTAGATGATTGACGGGAGTCAGACTACACGAGATAAGTTGGGTAGTCAAAAGGGAAAGAGCCCAGACCTACGGCTAAGGTCCCAAAGTGTGTGTTAAGTGGAAAAGGATGTGGGATTTCGAAGACAGCTAGGATGTTGGCTTAGAAGCAGCCATACATTAAAAGAGTGCGTAACAGCTCACTAGTCGAGAGGTCCTGCGCCGAAAATGTCCGGGGCTAAACACAACACCGAAGCCTGGGAATGTAGTAATACATTGGTAGAGGAGCATTCTTAGAGGCGTAGAAGCCATACCGAAAGGAATGGTGGAGTAATAAGAAGAGAATGCCGGAATGAGTAGCGAGAAAGAGGTGAGAATCCTCTTGGCCGAATATCTAAGGTTTCCTGAGTAAAGCTGATCTACTCAGGGTAAGTCAGGGGCCTAAGGCAAGGTCGAAAGACGTAGTCGATGGATAACAGGTACAGATTCCTGTACTACATATAATCAGAACTGTGGGGACACGGAGACTGAAAACCGAACCCGGGAGGACAAAAAAACCGGGGCAAGCGAAGTACCTGTATGGGAGGAAAAACCCACCATACAAGGGGAAATACGTGATGCGTACCGAAAAATTAGTAGGGAAGTCGGTTAGGGGAGCCGTCAAGAAAAAGCCGCTATTGTGTTATATGTACCCGTACCGCAAACCGACACAGGTAGATGAGGAGAGAATCCTAAGGCCGGCGGGAGAAGCATTGTTAAGGAACTCGGCAAAAATGACCCCGTAACTTCGGGAGAAGGGGTGCCACTTTGAAACAGTGGTCGCAGAAAAAAAGGCTCAAGCAACTGTTTAGCAAAAAAACACAGGTCTATGCGAAACCGCAAGGTGAAGTATATGGGCTGACGCCTGCCAGTGCCGGAAGGTTAAGAGGAGAAGTCAGGAAACGAAGCTTTGAATTGAAGCCCCGGTAAACGGCGGCCGTAACTATAACGGTCCTAAGGTAGCGAAATTCCTTGTCGGGTAAGTTCCGACCCGCACGAAAAGGCGTAATGATTTGAGCGCTGTCTCAACAATGCACCCGGTGAAATTGAAGTACCAGTGAAGATGCTGGTTACCTGCGCCAGGACGGAAAGACCCCATGGAGCTTTACTCCAGTTTGGTACTGGGATTCGGTAATACTCGTACAGGATAGGTGGGAGACTTTAGAAGCATGGACGCCAGTTTATGCAGAGTCGCCGTTGGGATACCACCCCTGTATTGCTGGATTTCTAACCTGCGGCCGTTATCCGGCTGGGGGACAATGCCAGACAGGGGAGTTTGACTGGGGCGGTCGCCTCCGAAAAGAGTATCGGAGGCGCTCGAAGGTTCCCTCAGAATGGTCGGAAACCATTCAAAGAGTGCAAAGGCAGAAGGGAGCTTGACTGCGACACCGACGGGTGGAGCAGGTACGAAAATGAGGACTTAGTGATCCGGTGGCATAAAGTGGGATTGCCATCGCTCAACGGATAAAAAAAGCTACCCTGGGGATAACAGGCTTATCACTCCCAAGAGTTCACATCGACGGAGTGGTTTGGCACCTCGATGTCGGCTCATCGCATCCTGGGGCTGTAGCAGGTCCCAAGGGTTGGGCTGTTCGCCCATTAAAGCGGTACGCGAGCTGGGTTCAGAACGTCGTGAGACAGTTCGGTCCCTATCCGGCGTGGGCGTAAGATATTTGAGAGGAGCCGTCCTTAGTACGAGAGGACCGGGACGGACTGACCGCTGGTGTACCTGTTGGAGAGTAACTCCATGGCAGGGTAGCTATGTCGGGAAGGGATAAACGCTGAAGGCATCTAAGCGTGAAGCCCCCCTCAAGATGGGATATCTCATGTGAAAACAGTAAGACCCCTTGAAGACTACGAGGGTAGATAGGGGCCAAGATGTAAGTACAGTAATGTATTGAGTTGATGGTTACTAATAGGTCGAGGGTTTAACCAAAAGATAGGAAAAATTTATAATAGCTCGGAATTTGGTAGGCAGTTTTGAAGGTACATACCTTTATATGGCCCGATGGCTCAGTTGGTTAGAGCGCCGCCCTGTCACGGCGGAGGTCGTCAGTTCGAGTCCGATTCGGGTCGTTACTAAAAGAATTCCAGCCTTTAAGTTTAAATATGGGATCTTAGCTCAGCTGGGAGAGCATCTGCCTTACAAGCAGAGGGTCACAGGTTCGAGCCCTGTAGGGTCCCATTTATCTTTCTTTGAAAGATGGTATTGACAATATATTACTTTTTATGATAATATATTGCACATGCCGATATGGCTCAATTGGCAGAGCAGCTGATTTGTAATCAGCAGGGTTATCAGTTCGAGTCCGATTATCGGCTTTTACTCTTAGGAGTAAAGGTAAAGAACTTAATAAAGTTATGGGGAATTCCCGAGAGGCCAAAGGGGACAGACTGTAAATCTGCTAGCACTGCTTTCGGTGGTTCAGAATCCACCTTCCCCCACTATTCAGTCACTCTTTTTAAGAGTGAGTTTTATTCTGAATATTGTTGTCGCGGGGTAGAGCAGTCTGGAAGCTCGTCGGGCTCATAACCCGGAGGTCGCAGGTTCAAATCCTGTCCCCGCAATTATGCCTTGATAGCTCAGTTGGTAGAGCAGAGGACTGAAAATCCTCGTGTCACTGGTTCGATTCGGTTCAAGGCATTTATTCTTTTATGGGATACTAGCTCAGGTGGTAGAGCACTTGACTTTTAATCAAGTTGTCCCGGGTTCGAGTCCCGGGTGTCTCATCAGTGTGAAAAGGCTCAAAGCTTTGATTTACAAGGCTTTGAGCCATTTTTTTAATTTCTGTGATGGCTGAAAATGAGTCATTTTAATATAAAATAGATGTCTAAAAATGTCTAAAATCGCTTGTCTAAAAGTAAGATGTCTAATAAATGTCTAAGAAATTTACAGTGATATTGCAGTCTCTATGGAGTTATTTACTTGCTCTTTATCTACTAAAATGTGGCTGTACACATCTATAACCATTTTCTCGGTATCACCCAGCAGTTTTGCAATCATCTTTGTAGATATAGCAGGCACTTGATAGCACAGACGAGTGCAGTAGTTATGTCTGAAGATGTGCGGAGTAAGACCGTGTATAATCCTGATTGTATCTGTACCGCCTGCAGCAATATTCATTTTCTTTATAATCTGTTCCCACATTTTTTCAAAGCTTGATAAAGTCATTTCCGAACCGTCTACCTTAGTGATTAAATAATTGTCTACTGTCTTTATGTAGTCTTTTAAAAAGTCTTTTAGATATCCGGGCATTGGTACAGCCCTTTGCCCCCTGACTGTCTTAGTTCCTTTTATATAAGAGTTGTTCACATCAAATGCCATAGACTTTGTTATGCTTATCTCAGCATTTTCAAGTGATATATCATACTTGGTAAGAGCTAAGGCCTCACCTCTTCTCAAGCCACAGCCATACAGCAAGTATACAAAGCATTTCTCTCTATCCGTAAAATCTGCAGTCTTTATAGCCTTAATTTCCAAATCTGTAAGAGCTCTTTTTTCTTTGCTCTTGTATGAGGGCAACTCCAAATCATCTACAAGCGTATGTGCCACATTTATTGGTATTAGTTGAACTTTTGAAGCGGATTTTAGAATTTGCTTTAAGGTCAATGCAAGTTGTTGACAGGTTCGAGGTCTATCCATTCTTTCATTTATTAAGCTTTGTAGTCTTGCGTGAGTAAGGTTCTGTAAAGTGATATCTGACAAGTCGATTATATGCTTGTCTATGATGTTTCTGTACATTAGGTATGTATTTCTTGAGCGATTTACCTTGTATGTATCAAGCCATTCTATAGCATAGTCATAAAGCGATATGTCGCTGGAGGTTACATATTCTCTTTTATACACCTTATCTTTAAATTCATTTACTTTCTTTTCAAGGTCCGCACTTGATTTTTTGGATATAAGGTTGATTCGGTGCTTGGATCCGTCAGGATTGTAAGTGCCGTCCCACACCTTTGCACGGAAATAGCCGTCTTTACTCTTAGAATATTTAGCCTTTGCCATATGTACCTCCTTTTTGGGTATAAAAATAACAGCCATTGTCAAACAGCTGTTACAGTGGTACAATATAGCTTGTCTAGGGCGTATATTGCAGTGTAACAGCTTTGCAATGTATGCGTGCCACTTGGTATTAGCGTACCGGGTGGCTTTTTCAATTAAAAAATCTCTAGGTTCGGCTTTTCTCTGATTTTGAGAGCGTACTGCTAGAGATTACTTATCCTTAACTAATAAGGCTTTCGCACTTCTAGGGTAGCACGTTTAACGTTAAAAATCAAATAATTGATGGAAGCAGTTTCACCATTCTGTCAATGATATCGTCGGGAAGTGAGAAAAGAGCAAATATATTCTTGCCATTAAAATCAACATCTTTGTATGGAGAGAATACACTGCCTAAGTCATGGATAAAGTTAGATATCGCATAGTTATTTCGCAACAGAATAAGTATTGCGAATATTATTGCAGCATTCCCTTTTCTACCTGAGCTGTGAACTATATTTATTCCGTCCATAAAGTCGTGAGATAGGGCTAGCAATTGTCTTTTAGGAAGTTCGATTTTAAACGTTTCACTGAATACTTTATTGCCGTGTGCAATAGTATTTCTATATTCTTTACACAAATCCAACGATTTTATAAAAAACTCCCTCTTGTCTAAAGGATTAAGTCCACTTAGAGAATTAAAATAATCCAATAGTTCATCTTTCAAAAGCAGGCTTAAGAATTTTATACCAATGGATTGTTTCTCCAAGAGATATGGCGGTAGTAACTATCCAAGGTGGTATATGGTTTTTGCCTTTGTAATGATTAACACTAATCCGGCTTGGTGTCCGCATATATCTTTTTTTAATACTTTTTCAATGTATTATTTTCGAAAAAGGAGAATTTATGTAGTTATTCCTGCATAAAATAATCTGACGGATTTGTATTTTTTTAAATCATTATAGTCAGTGTAAACACCGTAATTCGTAGCAACTAAATAGGCCAATTTGCACTTTTACTGAGTTTTCTACACATGAGATGTATTTTAAAAAGCACACTTGAAAAAGCTAATATTTATCATGTGAAGAGTGTACAGCATTTCAAAAGATGTACCCGGAATAAAATTATCAGAATTACAATTCAGTATCAAAGAGTTCTTATACCCATTTACAACTGTATAATAAGAAATATCCTGAAGTACAATCTTTGCAAAATCCATATCATTGATGCTCAGCCCTCTATTCTTTAATATTTCCAGTTGCTCATCAAATGTTTTAAAAGGTTTATCGTATGGCAAGAAAAAAAGCCTCCTTATCAAATTGATGATAAGAAAGGCTTTCTCTCTAATCTCTCTAGCAGAGATCATTTACATTGCCTATCTTATCAACAATAGTTATAATTGTCAAGCAAATTTGACGGGGTCTCCAACTTCAATGGCTTTGTTTTTGATTTTTAATGCGTCAATACTTGAATCATCAATATTTAAAGGTGCAATAACTTCAACAGTAGTATTTACCAAAGGTGAAATAGCAAATAACGGCGATTGTTTTTTGGTTTTCGTTTCGCTACTCTCACACACAGCATAATTATCAGTGGCGTCAATAACGGTTATTTTCCCTTTGATATGTTCATATATACCAAGGGAAGTGCCGTCCAAGTCATTTAATTCAGCCTCAGGAAAGTACACACATAATCTATCTCCCGTATTTACCACGCTTTTGCCAGCGTTGATTATTAATCGAGTTTTGCTGAGGATTCGTATTACATTACCTATATAAGCATCCCCGTATAGTTTTTGTTGTTCTTTAAATTTTTCTATGTTCATTGTTGTACCCTTTACTTATTTAGCGCATTTTTAAAAACTTCCCTCTAAGCTCTACAGCAATTAGAAGCAGCTTTTTATTAGTGCCCTATATACCCCTTTAAAATTTATTTTTTATATCCAACAATTCCTTGGGATATACAACTTGATATTGATTGCAGTCGGGTATCAATAATTCCGCTGCAAACATATTAGCTTCACGCTCTACCCACGAATTAAGCAGTAGAGTGTGATTTTTTATAAATGCGCATTCCTTAGTTCTGTGTAAAAAAGCATGTCCTAATTCGTGTGCGACTACCACTCTAAACATATCGCTATCCATCAGATCCTCATTGATAAATATCCATTTCTTGCGTTTTATCAATTTATAAAAGCCCGATAGTTCACCTAATTGACAAATTACGACTCCTATTCCGGCAAACTTTGCAATCCGAATAGGGTCTCTACTTCCAGTCATTCTTTCATAGTGTGCAATGATTGTTCTTATTTTCTTGCGTGTTTTTTCGGTATTCAATTCTATCACCCTTTATTTTTGTTCGGATTATATTTTACCTTGTTTTCTTTTTTAGTTTCAGTAAGTGCATATTCTAAAGCATTGCGAAGAAGTGCCTTTGAAGTTTCACTAAGCTCTTGGCCGTTGTACATCAAAGGGCTGTCGTCACCACTCTCAAGCTGCTCCATCATCTCATCAAGGCTTTTTGCAATGTCTTTGTAATCTGAATCCGTCAGAGTATCACCCATAAGATAATTCATACTTACATTAAAGTAGTCTGCAACCTTTTTTAATTTATCTGCTTTTGGGATTGACTTGTCCCATTTAACAATAGTTCCATTTCCAAAGCCTAGTTCTTGTTCTAGTTGCGGTAAGCTAATTTTCTTTCTATCGGCCAACTGTTTAACTCTATCTTTAAGTTCCATTACACCTCCAAAAATCCACATGAAAACTTTCTAAAAATAGTGAGTTGACAACTAGAAAATATTCTAGTAATATATACTCAGTGCTAGAAAAATATTCTAGTAGCAGAATTCCATAACTGCGAATTATGGGGTTTAAAAAGAACTCATATGAATTTATTCGTTAACTATAAGGGAATAATAGAATATTTTCTAATGAATGTCAATATGCAAGCTAGAATATTTTCTAACAAAAATAACTTAAAAAGGAGGATATTAAATAACTTGTATGAAATCATAAAAAAAGCTGTGCGAATCGAATAGTATTTCCGTATTTTCTTTAGAGAAAAACTTGGATTCGGGAATGGCGCCATATCCAAATGGGATAACAGTTCACCGACAGTAGCAAACTTGAAAAAAGTAGCCGACTATTTTGGGGTAACGATTGAGGAACTTTTTAGGAGAAAAAAAGAAGCGGTTTAAAAAGGAGGTGAAAATGGAACTTACAGATGAACTTCTAAGTTACTGGGAGCGACTTGCGGAGGAGAATAACAATTATAGGTTGTCGCTCACATAGAAACCCTAAAAAGAAATTAGGGAAATAAAGGCTTTACTTAAAGAACAAACTGACAACAGGAATATTAGGAGGTGATTTTTATTGAACGAATTAAATATTTTTTTAAAAACAGTGAGTTTGGAGAGATTAGAACTGTAGAAATTGATAGTGAACCTTGGTTCGTGGGTAAAGATGTGGCGGAGGTGCTGGGATATTCTAAAAGCAAGAAATGCAATATTAGCTCATGTAGATACAGAAGATAAAAAGGATGCCCCAATTCAGGGCGACCTTGGTGGGACTCAAAATATGATAATTATCAACGAATCTGGATTATACAGCTTGATTTTATCAAGCAAGCTCCCAAATGCAAAAGCATTTAAGAGGTGGGTAACTTCAGAAGTTCTTCCAGCTATCCGCAAGCACGGCTTATATGCTAAAGAAGAGTTACTGGATAATCCGGATATAGCCATAGCCGCTTTCAAGGCACTAAAAGAAGAGAGGGAAGCAAGGAAAGCTTTAGAGGCTGAAAATGAAAGAATGCAACCTTTAGCCTTGTTTGCTAAATCGGTATCCGCAAGTGATACATCAATACTTATCGGAGACCTTGCAAAGCTTTTAAAGCAGAATGGCTATGATACAGGGCAAAAGAGGTTGTTTGAGGAACTAAGACAGAGAAGCTTCTTGATGAAATCAGGAAGCAGCAAGAACTTACCTACACAAAAGGCTATGGAATTAGGCCTGTTTGAGGTAAAGGAAAGCACGATAAATAATCCCGATGGAAGCGTAAGGGTTACAAAGACCACGAAGGTTACAGGAAAAGGACAAGTGTACTTTGTAAATCTCTTTTTAGGGAAGCAGGTGGAAGAAAAGGTAAGTTAGGAGGGCAGATGATAACGAATCCAATAAAGATAGAGATAGTAACAAGCCATATCTCTGACATAGAGAGAATAGTGGAAGCAGTTAGAAAGTTAAGAAAGTCCAACCCTGATGAAACGTTGGAGGTTACTATCAGGGTTGAAAATTTTGGAAATGTCAAAAATGTAGTTCACCCTTGGTTAGATGGTGAAACTAATACTGAGGATTTCGCAGAAAAAATCAGTCATCAAATACGACAACTTTTTCTAGTGAATTGATAATCATTTCTTTTGTGATTTCAGCAGACATAAGAATTGACGCAGCAATTAGGTTCTCGGTTGATATCTTATTATCACCGCCAGCATGTTTACTAAGAAATTCTTTAACATACTGAGGATCCGAAAATTTAGAAATTGCATTTGTATATCCGTCTTCAATAATTTTGTTGAAATCATTTTTAGTCATACTCATATCCCTCCTTTCATTTTACTCGGCTTGGCAGAGCCTGTAAGTAGATTGTAGGAGAGATTAGAGGGAAAGTAAATAGGAGGATATATAAACATGGGTGAAAAAGAAAGCAGCAAAGAAGCCCTAGAAAAGATACTGCTCGGATACATTGAGCGTTTAACTAAGGCGTGGGCAGCTCAACAAGTTTCAATAGTGGCGCAAGAGTTGGGAAAACGTATAAAGCATGAAGATACAGGTTTAGACAAATGAAAAAAGAAGAGGTGATAAGTCAGCTTAATGACCTTTGGGAACATTGCCACAGCATGATAGATCGCAGTGATAAGGATTGCGTTTGGAGTAAAGATGTAAGGGCATTAGAAGAGGCTATAAGGATTATACAAAATGTCAAAGTAAGAAGTTTTTCAAAGAAGAGAAGAAGCTATGAAAGAAGAAAATGATTACTCACCGCGAAGGGGCTGGACTTTAGAAGAAATAGCCACACTCTCAGAGCTTAAGGCTGCAGGTACTAAGATTGTAAAGATTGCGGAGAGATTAAATCGCAAAAGCGTATCGGTCTCAGCAAAGATAATCGCTATGGGAGCGGATTTATACAATAGAGAGACATGGAAGAACTATGTATCTAAAACCTTGCCCTGGACAAAAGAGGAGCTGAAAGTTGTCAAAGAAATAATGGAGAACGGTGGAGACGCTAAAAGTGCAGCACTCAGAGTACCACACAGCCCGGGTGAAATATATAGAAAAATGTCTTTTATGGGTAAGAATTTCTTTGATGAGAGCACTTGGGATAAGTACGCGATAGATTAGGAGAAAAATATGGAGTATCCGAAACAGATTATGAAAATGTCAGAGCTAAAAAATATGGGATTTCCCATACCTTTACTGATGGAGGCCTACAGGGATCCAAAGCAAACATTCGCTACAAAAGTGGACCCGTCAAAACCGAATTCAACTATCATATTTGATACAGCCGGTTTTGATAAGTGGATAGCAAAGAGAATAAAACTGCAGACGGCTGAGTTTGCAAGTCAAAGGAGACGGCCTGCAAAAGGTGCAGGGTGGAAGATAATAAGAGAGGTAGGATAAATGAAAAAGGAGCTAAAAGAGGTTTTAAACAAAAATTTTGCAAATATGGACCTGAGGGGATGGAGCTTTAAAGGGCAAAATCTGACAGGGGCAAACTTTGAAGGTGCAAACCTTGAGGGAGCTTGCTTATAGATGCGATATTGGTTAGTACAAATTTTGAGGGTGCAAGATTGGCACATGCGGACTTCTCATGCGCAAATGCATGGGGTGCAAACTTCAATGAAACAAACTGCAAAGACGCACTGTTCTTGTCTGCTAATTTGACTGAGGCAAGCTTTGAGGGCGCGGATCTGGATGGAACAAGCTTTGCACAGGCGAATTTAACTGAGGCAAACCTTCAGGATACAAACATCATTACAGCTGAATTTGATAATACCATTGGTATTTATCCGGTGTGCCCAACTGAAGGAAGCTTTATAGGATGGACTATCGGGGAAGATGAAGAAGGAAATGACTGTTTAGTGGAAGTATCTATCCCTGCATGGGCACAGAGAAGCTCAGGGACTACAAGAAAATGTAGAGCAGAAATGCTTTTTATTGAATCTATCGAAAGATTAAAAGACGGTCATGAACCGACTGAAGTAACGCTTAAGTTCAGAGATTGTATCTTAAAAGATATAGCGCACGATACTGATTTTGAAATAGACAGATTCAAGGTAAGTTCTACAGATTTGTATTTCTGGATATCAAAAGAAGAAGCCTTAGCACAGGCGAGGAGAAAGATATGATTTTTAGATGATAAGCAAATAGACACAATAAAGAGAATTTTTGATAAGTGCGTGGAGGTAAATAAAAAAGGCATAGTTGAGGTGTTCTTTAACTGGCATCCACACACAAGTGAGGTTGAAGTCAGTATACATGTTCCAAATTGGGAAAGAGACAAAAGAGGCAAGAGAATGTATTTCTACTCCGATTCTGTAGACTATGACAATTGTATTTCTTTTGATTGGAGAATACGCACCAAGCGAAATAGAGAAAGAATTAGATAGCTATATCTAAAAGGATTCTTAACGGGTAGGGGATTTAGACAAGGACAAGGATATACAAAGCTGTAACAGAAGTGGCTCCGGTAGTCGGTGGTGCAATTGGACCGAGCGAAAGCTAGGACAGTCCGGCGGTATCATTGGCAAGGTGAGTTGTGGAGGTTTGCAATAATAAAAAATATATATTTTTGACAAGTTGCTGACAATTGACAGCAATTGACAACAATTGCGTCCGTAATCCAATCCGAATCCAATCCGAATCCAATCCGAAGTACAATCCGTATATATGCTCGGAGCTAAAGCGGTCCGAGCAGGCAAACCAGGTGTAAACATATGCACCAATAGCATTTAAAAAAATAAATGATTGACAAGCAGGAGGCTTATAATGGCATATTTCTACAGTTGTCCAAGGTGCGGTTGTAACTTGGATCCCGGTGAGAAGTGTGATTGTGAGAAAGACAAGCACTATCACGAGCAAAAGAGAAAGAAACTGGAGGAGTTACTAAAAAGACATACAAACACTGAAGAGGATACAGGACAAATGGTGTTTGTTTGGTAACTTAAGCATTATAGATAAACAATTTTGGAGGGTAAAAAATGGAACAGAAAATCAATGTGGCAAATGTTTTCAAGGGAAGAGCAAAGAGTAAATATACATTCGTGGATGCAAGAGAACTTGAAGAACTTATAGATTCAAGAGCTGAAGTAGAGGCGTTTATTATGTTATTCAAAAAAATACTGGGATATACAGCTCTGGTTGCAGCAGGAATCGTATTGGGAGTGATATTACTATGAGCCTGGAAGCAATACCGAAGAACTTACATAGGCATGTAGATAAGCTTAAAAGTCAAGGTATCTATATCACAGACGAAGAGGCCGAAGAGGTTTATATGTATTGCCTGAGAAAGATGGAAGTGGCAGAGGTTGAAGTACCGGAAGAATATATTAACTTACTATATCCGGATGAACTTAAGAATTACATACTCAGGCGTGGAATTAATGCCTGTACGATTTTAAGGCAAATGGAGGATGCAATATGTGTATAGAGTGTGGCTCAAATCCTTGTGATGCAAGGTGTCCAAACGCAGATGAAGAAAGAGCAGTTTTCCGCTGTGTTTTATGTGGATATCCAATATATGCCGACGATATGTATTGGGATTCACGGGATGGATGTATTTGTGAAGATTGTTTATATGAAATGAGAAGAGAAGAAATTTTGGAGCTATGTGGGGAACCACTTAAAAAAGCAGTTATGGAGGAATAGAAAAATGTCAGAGAAATTACCGGTAGAACAAAAGAAAGAGAATATAAGTGTGGTATCACAGCTTAAGGGATTTATATCACAGGATACAGTGAAAAAGAAATTTGAGGAAGTGTTAGGCAAGAAGGCACCGCAGTTTTTGGCATCAATTACAAATGTTGTAGCAGGCTCTACACAGTTAAAGAAATGCCCTGCAAATACAATTATGGGAGCTGCATTTGTGGCGGCAACATATGACTTGCCTATCGACAGCAATTTGGGATTTGCAGCTATAGTGCCTTACAACAATAACAAATACAATCTGCTGACAAAACAGTGGGAAAAACATCCTGAAGCACAATTCCAAATGATGTACAAAGGGTTCATTCAATTGGCGATTCGTTCAGGATATTATGAAAAAATGAATTGCTCAGTGGTATATAAGGATGAACTGGTATCTTATAACCCTATTACAGGAGAAGTAGAATTTGTTACAGACTTTTCAAAGTGCACTCAAAGAATGAATGGAAAGTCTGAAGATATAGCCGGATATTATGCTTGGTTTAAACTTCTCACAGGATTTAGGAAAGAGTTGTTCATGACTAGGTCTGAGGTTGAGAACCATGCAAGAAAGTACTCTACAGCTTACAGAAACGACCTAAATAATGACAAAAAGGGTAGTAAATGGACTACAGATTTTGATGCCATGGCTCTTAAAACTGTTATCAAGTTATTGCTTAGTAAGTGGGGAATATTGTCAGTTGATATGCAAAGAGCTATCACGGACGACCAAAAGACATTTGATGAAAGTGGAAATGAGGATTATGGAGATAATAAGCCGGATGTTATAGAGGTTGAGGATCCATTTGATAAAGATAGTGATATTGAAGTGATTGATGATGTAGATACCACAGAGTAGGAGCAATTTAAATGATATTGTCAGCGGATAATTACTACAGTGAGGAAGCTAACAGGCAGTACATGTCTGTTAGCCAATTCAAAGATTTTAACGGAACGTATGGAAAGGTTGCTTGTGAGTTTGAGGCAATGGAAAAACTTGCAGGGAGATGGAAGCCTGAACCGTCTACAGCGCTTTTAGTAGGTAGCTATGTTGATGCGTATGTTGAAGGCACATTGGATGATTTTAAATCAAGAAATCCGGATATATTTACTGCAAAAGGTGAGTTGAAGGCACCTTACAAAAAAGCTGAAGAAATCATTGCAAGGATTGAAAGGGATAAATACTTTATGAAGTATTTATCAGGTGAGAAGCAAACCATTATGACTGCAGAGCTGTTTGGTTGTAAATGGAAGATAAAAATGGATTCATATATTCCCGGTAAGGCAATAGTTGATTTAAAGGTGATGGCATCTATTACTGATTTAAAGTGGGTAAAAGATATTGGATATTTGGATTTTGTAAGATATTGGGGGTACGACCTGCAGGGAGCCATTTATCAGAAAATAGTAGAGATAAATACGGGCAAAAGGCTACCGTTCTTTATAGCAGCAGTCACCAAAGAGGCAGAGCCGGATATAAGAATAATACAGGTTACACAAAATTATCTTGATGAAGCATTAACTGTTATTGAGTCAAATATTAGACGAGTGCTAAGTGTAAAGAATGGAGAGTTAGAGCCGGATAGATGTGATTTGTGTGATTGCTGTAAGCATAATAGAGTGCTGAAAGCTCCCATATCAATTATGGATCTTACATACGGAATTTAAAAGGAGGGAAAAATGCCGAACAGGATACTTAAGGAGAGTATTTGCAGAAGTGAAGAGATTGATTCCTTGTCCTGGTTTGAAGAGGTGTTGTTTTATAGGTTAATTGTTACTTGCGATGACTACGGCAGATATGACGGAAGGGCAAAGGTTATTAAAGGAACATGCTTCCCACTTAAAGATATTACTGAAAAAGATATAGATAAAGCACTTAATAAGTTGGCATCTGTAGGTTTAGTAAAGGTATATGAGGTTCAACAAAAGCCTTATTTACAATTGGTTACTTGGGGAGAGCATCAAAGGATTCGTAATCAAAAAAGCAAATATCCGGAATATGATCCTGAGTGCGATATTTCGCTGACAATTGACAGCAATAGCCGTCAAAAGCAGGCGAATGACTACAATTGCGAGCAAAATCAAGTGCAGATTAAATCTAGTCATGATACAGCCGTAGAGTTAAAGCAACCGGAACAGGCAGAGCCACCTGTAATTACATTGCTATTAAACACAGGGGAAGAATATGGGATAAGTCAATCAAATGTATATGAATGGTCAGAGCTCTATCCTGCAGTAGATGTAATGCAATGTCTAAGGAATATGAAAGGGTGGCTAATGGCACACAATAGCAGGAGAAAGACTATAAGGGGTATCAATAAATTTATAATAACATGGCTACAAAAAGAGCAGGACAAGGGCGGAACACGAGGCTATAAACCTGTAATCAATCAGGCTACAACATCTAAAGTAGAGCAATTTGCAGCAGGAGCAATGGAGTGGGCAAGTAATGGATAAACAAAAATTTGCAACCTTAGCAATTGGGATAAAGTCAGCATATCCGAATTCAAAAATACTGGAAGACAATGCATCAATGGATTTTTGGTATATGATGCTTAAAGATATACCGTATGAGATAGCTGAGAATGCAATTATGGAATATATATGCACAAACGTATTTCCACCAAATATAGCAGAAATAAGGAAGCTATGTATGGATAGATGCAAAAAGCCAGTGCTCAGCTTTGATGATGCATGGGGAAGTGTACAGAAAGCAATCAGGGAGTATGGGTTTTATGGTGCGGAAAAGGCTTTTGCCTCATTTGACGAATTGACATTGTCAATAGTTAAAAACCTTGGATGGAGTAATCTATGTCTCAATGAAAATGTTGATGCGAGTAGAGCGAACTTTCGTATAGCATATGAGGCAAAAGCAAAAGAAGCGCAGAATATAAATCAACTTCCTGATTTTGTGGCCAATAATAAGGCAATGTTACAGGAGCAGTATACACCTCAAATTGAATCAAGAACTTTGACAAGAATAGAAAGCAAGGATACCAAGGCAGAGGTAATAAATAACCTTGAGCCAGAACAAATTAATGATAGAGCCAGACAATTGGCAGAGCTAAAGAAGAGGATGATTGGTGGCTAGGATAGAGTATTTATAAAGATAGCAGGAAAAGGTACATAAAAAGGAGAATTTATGGAAGATGTCAGTAGTGTATTAGCAGTCCGGAAGATATAGATTTGCAAAAGCAAAAGCAAAACAGAAATTGGAGCAGGAATTAAAAAGAATCAAATAACAAAAGGATTTGCAGAGCCAGTTATTAATTATCTATTAAAAAGAATTCAAGAATCAAATGCGCTTGCAGTAGATATTTGTCAGGACCATAAGACTTGTGGAAGATGTCTTAACTACATCTATGAGAAAGCAAGGGAGGAACTATCCGGAAAAAACGGGGCTATTCGTGATGATGTAGTGTATGAATGGGCTGAAGATTATTATCACAAAGATGATAAGGAAGAGGTAGAAAAGGAACTCAAGGAATCTAAAGAGAAGGCGAAAAAAATAGAGCCTGTACAAAAAGAAGAGCCAAAACCAAATAATTCAGGTTCTGAAAAACCTAAAAATGAAGTGAAGAAAGATAGTAAACCTGCCGGCACCGGTAAAAAGAAAAATGAAAATGTAGATGGTCAGCTTGATATGTTTTCTTTTATTAGAATTTAGGAGGTTTTATGGAAAAAGAAAGCTATCTGCTATAGAAAGACCAAAAGCTACTCCGAAAATGATTGAAAAAGCAGGTGAATTGAATGAAATAAAGTATATCATCGATACTGAACTTGTAGATAAGAATATATTGGTAATGAACTTTTTACGGTATCAGAACTTAGAGAAGGAAAGATGGCTGCTACATTTAGAACTTTTTATCTAAGAATGATTATGTAACTCAAGATTTAACAAATGATAGTACAAAATGGATAACCGCTTCTTTTGACATGATGCAAGACATAGGATTTTACAGGAATATATGGGATAAGCAAAAAGAGAGTATAGAGATGACTTTTCAGCGTATATATGGTCCGGGCAAGATGTAATTGAAACATTTTTAAAAAGCTATAAAAAGTGTGAAAGTGATACTATATGGAATCTTATCAGAAGATTTTCAGAACAAAGTAAAAGATGAACGGTTAGAGCAGAAGCATAGAAAAGTATTAGATCCGATTGATTTAAAGATGAAATCCGTTCAGAATCCACCGGAGGAGTTTAAAAACTGGGTGTGGGAACATGGAATGAGCTTTTTAGCAGATATGGAATATATAAAGGACTGATAAGAGTAAAGCAGAATTTGAATGCTCATATTGTAAAGCGAAAGGCGTTGTTGACAGGACGAAGATAAGACTTCGCAACAATGAAAAAGGGGAGTGTCCGTTCTGCAAGAGTAAAGTCACTTACAAAGCGAAGGGGAGATTAGCAGGAGTAATAAGAGACACAGCCGACTTTATATATATCGATCGTCAAGAAAAGGGATTCTTGCTCAGATACTTTTGGGCAAGTAGGCAAATTAGAGATGGCAAAATTAAAGAAGGGTGTATAGAAGAAACATTATTTGAGTATAAAAGGTGCTTCTGGACAGTCGAAAAGAAATCTCTAAAGAAAGAAACCTATGAATGGGGAGTATATCATCAGAGAGGTGCCTGTAGATGGATTCCGGGTTTTGATAGCATAATAAGTGCAGGTCTTTACCCTGATAATCTTCCACAGGCATGGGAGCATACAGCCATGAAATATTCAGGAATTGAGATTTTGGCTAAAAACTATAAAAGGAGATTGCCTTATGAAGGAGCTATATCTATATATTTGAAATTCCCTAAATTTGAGTGGATATGCAAAATGGGACTTAATAACTTGGCGGCAGACATAGTAAGCGATTATTACTTATCTACAGATGTTATTGATTATAAAGGCAAATACAATATATGAAATATTGGGATTAACAAAAAGTGAATACAAAAATATTGCAGGAAATAGATGGGAATGCTTATGAGTTGCAACTACTTCAGGAAGCTACAAAAACTTGATATACAGATGAGCGCTGAAGAAGTAAAAAGGAATATTATGAAGTTTTTGGATGCGATATAAATCTGCTGAGAGAAAAAGAACAAGGTTTCTTTACATAAATTTTTTTAAATATGTTGATAAAGAGATTGAAAGATATATAGATAAAAAAATCAAAAGATAAATTAAAGAGAGAAGAGTTAATAGAATTAAAAAGGAATATGGCAAATGACTGGAAAGAATATCTTAGTGGTGTCGTGAGCCGAAATACGACCTTGATAATATGTTTATCTATATGCCAAACAATTTCAAGCAAATACATGATAGGGTGGCAAAGGAATATAAGGACCTTAAGGATAGAAAGGCAGCGGCAGAGAAGAAGAGAAGAGATAAGCTTGTTGCAAAGAAAATGAATAAAAATAAGAAAAGATATGGAGGAAATATTCTCAAAGAATGACGGAGTAGATGCACTGAATATAAAGGGGAATGGTTTAATTCTCATGGTACCGGCAAATTCAGCTGATATCAAAAAAGAAGGAGAAGATTTACATCATTGCGTTGGAACTTATATAGAAAGAGTGGCCAGAGGAGAGACTGTAATATTCTTTGTTAGAGAGGAAAAGAATCCTGATAAACCTTATTACACCCTTGAGTGGAGAGACAATAAAGTCATTCAGTGTAGAGGGATGAATAATTGTAGTGTGACGGATAGAGTAAAAGCATTTGTACAAGCCTTTGAAAAAAGAATGAATGAACAGGTAAAAGGCAAAGTGAGTGCATAAGGGCAAATCAGGGGGGATGTAAGTAAATGAGCAGAAATTCATTATATGTAAACGGAGAGGGATATGTTGATAATACGGCAGGTAAAGCTCTACGAAATATACAGCAAAAAAGAAAAGAGGTGGGAGTGAATTACAAGGCGCAGATTATTGGTAGAAATAGTAAGAAGTCAGGTGAAACATTTGAAAGATGGATATCTACGGCATGTAAGTTCTATCTAAACAAGGGTTTGGCTCATATTGAAAAAACTCCGGAGCCTTTTCATATCACTGGCAAGGATACGAATGGAGTTGTGAGAGGATACTATGAGAAAAAGGGGCAGCCTGATTATAAAGGTATATTGTGTGATGGAACAGGGATAATGTTTGAGGCGAAGCATACCGATTCAGACAGAATAAATCAGTCAGTTATTACTGAGACTCAGTGGGAGAATCTTGATATATATGAGAGTTTTGGGGCACATTGCTATGTGATGGTGTCACTTGGATTAGAAAGCTTCTTTCGAGTGCCATGGAGTGCATGGAAAATATGAAAGAGTTATTTGGGCACAAGTACATGAATAAGATAGAACTTGAAGCTTATAGAATAAATCAGAGTCAATGCATAATATTAATTCTTGAAGGGATTGAGTTAAAATGAAAATACAAAAAGACTGTGTTAGCGCAAAAAGCTAAATCAAATTAAAGGCGTTGTATCAAAAAGTACAACAATGCCGGTACTGCAAGGAATATTAGTAAAAGATGGATATTTAACTGTGCAAGTAATTTAGAAATGACAATAAGAGCAAAGGTTACGGAAACAAAGGAGAATGTTTTATTATTCCTGAGAGGGCATTTGATCTGATTAATAATTTGCCGGAAGGAATTATTGACATTTCGGTTTCAAGTGAAAACGTGATGGCTATCAGGGCAGATAAAATAAAAATGCATACCAAACGGTAGAGCCTAATACTTTCCCTATATTGAATATAGATGGTGAGGGAAGTGAGCTTACTCTAAAGTCTGAAATGCTTCTTAAATCAATAAAGCGAGTATCTTATGCAATACCTACACAGGTTGCAGATTTAAGAATGTCTACAATGTGCATGCAAGCAAAAGATGGGAAGTTGCATTTTGTTGGACTTGATGGCCATGTGCTTGCATGGGATAAAATTAAATATGACGGAGATTTTGAGATTCTTATTTCAAAAAGTACAATAGAAAAACTGAAATCAATTTTGTCAGCTGGAGATATCAAAATAAAATATAGCGACAGTATGGCAATATTCTCAACAGAAGATTTTGATATATGCACAAGAATTGTACAAGGAAAGTATTATCCGTATCATGACATGTTCAAAGAGTTGCCTATACACACATTTGTAGTAAGAAGTAAATTACTTGACGCAATGATCCGTGCCAAAATGTGTACCGCTGAAAAATCCCCAGTTAAATTCGAACTATCAGGGGATAAATTGAATTTAAGTATAAAAGACCAGACTACTGACTACTATGAAGTCATTGACTTACTGGAAGATGTTTCTGAAGCTCTTACTATAGGATTTGATGCAAAACTGGTAATAGAAACATTAAAAGCGTTTGATTGCGATCATGTTAAAATTTCGTTACACAGCCCCAAAATGCCTATGGTCATTGAAGCTAATGACAGTGAATTTAGAGCAATGGTTCTTCCTATTGCTTTAAAGTAGTAAGGTGTATTATGAAAGTTAGATTACTTAGTATTTCAGAATATGCAATAAAGCATAGAAATGGAAGATGCGAAGAAACAGGAGATATATATCAAACACGTTTCGGTAACACAAAAAGAAAGTGTATTTTCAAAGAGCTGTATGTGACAGACATAGGGGAATTTAGTCCAACAGAATGGCTACGTATGGCTTTACAGATAGTAAAGTGTATAGGTGAAGAAAAATTATTGGTAGAAATTGAGAAGTATGCAGAAAAAGAATTATGTATGGCTTAAAACAGATGCAGATATTCAAGAGTATTCTGTTCAGTGTCTTTTATCTGGAGCATATATGTATTGGGGAAAAATTTGAAAAATAAAAAGAATATTGGAGCATAAAATATTTTATTTTTGAGTAAGGAGGAAAAGAATGTTAGTTGAAATATTGCCGAATAAAGATGTTGAGGAGTTTGAAAAAGTTTGGATTTAAGCGATGTGCAAAAGGAATTCCTAGAGACTTTCAATGCTATTACCTGTGCGTTGCAAGAGGCTGCAAGTTTATGTTTGTCAGTCCAAAAATGCTTTTATGATTGAGGACTGGAGAAAAGACGATTCAAGAATACATACTAAGCCAAATTGCAGGTTCAGAAGCGATCGTACAGCTATAGATATTTTGTACGATTTAATAAAAGCAGATATGCTGAAAAAGAGAGGTGAGAGATGGACAAGAATTGCGAGACTTGCGCATATCAGACAAGTGAGGCGGAAGGTATGTACAAATAAGCAAAAATGCGAAAGTAAATCAAGAGCTGCTAAAAGAAAAAGAGGGCACTGTCAAGACTACATAGAAAAAGACATACTTTTTTTCGAATTTCAAAAGCTACTAGATACATGTATGACTTTTTCATATCAGAAGTGATTGAGAGAGCAAATGAAAGCGCTGAAAAAACAGGAAAAAGAACAGGCCGAGAGAGATTGGCTAAAACTCAGAGAAAATACACTATAGATGGCAAGTTTAGCTGCCCTAGCGTTTATAAGAGCGAACTTAATCTATATAGCGTTTGGGAGAGCGCACTTAAGCATATTTGGAAAGGTGACAAATGACAGCGAAAGAATATTTAAGTCAACTGAAGACGCTTGATAACATGATCAAGGCTAAGCTCTTAGAAAAAGAGCGAATGGCCGCATTGACAACAAAAGTAAATGCAGGATTTAGCGAAAGAGTGCAAGGTGGAGGCAGTGGTGGAATAGAAAATGCTGTAATAAAAATGTTAGAGCTAAAGGAACGGATAAATTTAGATATCATAAAGCTGATGGAATTAAAGTCTGAAGCAAGGGGGTTGATTGACAAGTTGCCGGATGACAAGCACAAGATAATATTGTCAATGTATTATGTCTCCGATATGACCTTTGAAATGATATCGGATGAAACGCATTACTCAGTTGAGGGCGGTGCATAAATTCTATAGGAATGCCCTGAAAAATTTGAAGATTTGTACTATTCCGAAAAAGAGTGAAAAATGAATAAAAATGAAAATGAATCTATGATATAGTGTATACGTGAAAAAGTTTAAAAGCAAGTATACTTTTTCATATGACCTCCTTTATGTATGATATCAGGGGCAGGCTTTTTATTGATGTTTCCCTGCCCCAAAACTAAAGGATACAGCTACTAACATTTTCTTATTGAGAGACAGCTTAACGGCTGTCTTTTTTGTATTTAAAATCACAGAAAGGAGCTGATGATATATCAAACTAACTTTAAAACAACAGAGATTTGCTGATGAATATATCATCAGTGGAAATGCGACGGATGCAGCCATAAAGGCAGGGTACAGTAAGAAGACGGCAAATGTTATAGGCGTTGAAAACCTAATAAAACCTAATATCAAATCCTATATTGATGAAAAACTCAAAGAGTTATCAGATAAAAAGATTGCCGACCAACAGGAGGTACTTGCTTACTTAACTGCAGTGCTCAGAGGTGAAACACAGTCGGAGATTGTAGTTGTCGAGGGAGTCGGTGAAGGCTGTAGCGAAGCAAGAAGGTTGCAGAAGCTTCCTGACGAGAAGGAACGATTGAAAGCCGCCGAGCTTTTAGGCAAGCGTATGGAGCTGTTTAAAGACAAGTTGGATGTTACCGCTAATGTGCCGGTAATTATCTCAGGAGGTGATGAACTTGAAGATTGACAGTATTAAGATTCAGCTGCCTGAGGTGGTAGGCAAAGGATACGGTACATATTGGCGGTATAAAGGCCGATACAGAGTCTGTAAGGGTAGCCGTGCGAGTAAAAAGTCTAAGACAACCGCATTATGGTATATATGGGCAATTATGAAGTATCCGCAGGCTAATTTGCTTGTGGTCCGCAAGGTATTCAGGACATTAAAGGATAGTTGCTTTACAGAGCTTAAATGGGCGATAAGAAGGCTGAAGGCTGAGAGTCATTGGGAGGTGAAAGAATCACCGCTTGAGATGACTTACATCCCGACAGGGCAAAAGATATATTTCAGAGGATTAGATGATCCGCTTAAGATTACATCAATCACGGTAGAACAAGGATATCTTTGTTGGATGTGGTTGGAGGAAGCCTATGAGATATCAAATGAAAATGACTTCAATATGCTTGATGAGTCAATAAGAGGCGCTATTCCTGATGATGTAAAGCTGTTTAAGCAGATAACAATAACACTGAATCCTTGGAATGAGCATCACTGGATAAAGAAAAGGTTCTTTGATGCTCAGGATGATGAGATTTTAGCAATGACTACAAATTATCTTTGCAATGAGTGGCTTGATAAGGCCGATCTGAAGGTATTTGAGTCGATGAAAAAGAACAACCCACGAAGGTATCAGGTTGCAGGCCTTGGAGAGTGGGGCATAGTTGACGGACTTGTATACGAAAACTGGGAAGAAAAAGCCTTTGATATAAAACGAGATAAAAAGATATCAACAATACAGTCGGTATTCGGGGCTGACTTTGGTTATACAAACGACCCAAGTGCTTTGTTTTGTGGGCCTTGCAGATACAAAAAAAGCAAGACAATATGGATATTTGATGAAATGTACAAAAAGGGCATGAGCAATGAAGCTATAGCGGATGAAGTTACTAAGATGGGATACGCCAAAGAGCGTATAAGAGCCGACAGTGCGGAGAAAAAGAGTATAGACAGGCTTTATACTTTAGGCTTATCGCATATAACTGCTGCAAGAAAGGGGCCGGACAGCATAGTTCACGGTATCGACTTTATACAGGACTACCACATAATAATTCATCCAAGGTGTGTGAACTTTATCACAGAGATATCCAACTACACATGGGCAAAAGACAGCAAGACAGGAAATATGATAAATAAGCCTATTGATGATTTTAACCACTTAATGGATGCAATGAGATACGCTCTTGAGGATATCTCGATGGGTTCTGTATACAGTTTTGATTAAGGAGTGAAGATGTGGATTTCATAAAAAGAATAATTTTGGCAATCAGTCAATTTTTTAATAAAAAGAGTATAGCAGGCATATCGGGAATAAGTATTCTAAAGAATGAGACGCTGATATGGAGGTCTTCACCTGATAGGGTAATGCAGCTAAAAGGTGCAATGTACTATGAAGGAGTCCAAGACATATTGAGGAGAAAAAGGACGGTGATAGGTGAAGGCGGAGATCTGCAGGAGGTTAGCAATCTGCCAAATAACAGAATCATAGACAACCAGTACGCGAAGCTTGTTAATCAAAAGGCTAATTACCTACTTGGACAGCCGTTTGTAGTAAGTTCAGACAATAAAGACTATCTTGAGTGTTTTAAAGCAGGTGTTCAACAAAAAGTTTATGAGAAATATAAAGACAGCAGGAAAATATATGTTAAACACAGGCATAGCATGGATTTATCCACACTATGATGGCAGTGGACAGCTAAGCTTTAAAGTTTTTCCAGGATATGAAATTTTGCCTTTTTGGGAAGATGACGAAAAGACCAAAGTAAGGTTGGCTGTACGATTATACAAAACGGATGAATACACATACAACGGAACTAAGACTGAAGTGGAAAGAGTTGAGGTATATGCTCCGGATGGTGTGTACAGATTTATATTAAGCGGTGAAGCCATAAGAGGTGATGACATTATCCCATATAGCGCTTATGTAAATACAGAAAATGAAAACTATAATTGGGGTAGGATACCTTTAGTGCCGATGAAATATCATGACGGTACACCGTTACTAAAAGCGAGTAAATCCTCCAAGACGGTATCAATATAATGCTCTCGGACTTTGAAAACAACATGCAGGGAAGACGCAAGGAATACTATTCTTGTCATTAAGAATTATGACGGGCAGGATTTAGGAGAATTTAGGCAGAAGCTTGCATTGTACGGAGCTGTTAAGGTCAGAAGCAATGATAGTGAAAAAGGTGGAGTTGATACTCTTGAGGTTAAGGTGAATGTAGACAACTACAAAGCTATTATTGAGATATTCAAAAAAGCCTTAATTGAGAATGGGATGGGTTACGACGCTAAAGATGATAGAATGTCTGGCAATCCTAATCAGATGAATATTCAGAGCATGTACAGTGATATTGACTTAGATGCAAACGATATGGAAACAGAACTGCAGGCGGCTTTTGAGGATTTGCTTTGGTTCGTGAAGGCACACTTATCCAATATGGGATTAGGTGACTTTGAAGATGAAGAGGCTACTATCACATTTAACAGAGATATCTTGATAAATGAGACCGAGGCGATAGATAGTTGTGTTAAGTCTGTAGGCATTTTGTCGGATGAGACTATCATAGAGCAGCATCCTTGGGTAGATGATGTTCAGAAGGAACTTGAGCGTATAAAGAGGCAAAAAGAAGAGCAGGTAAAAGAGCAATATGGTGCTTTTAATGATACCAACTTGGGGGATGGTGATGATATGTGAAGAACTCGGACTACTGGATAAACAGATTCGGTCAGCTTGAAAGCGTTACAAATAAAGATGCTATGGAGGCCTACAGGGATGTTGAGGAAATATACCAAAAAGGCTCAAATAGAGCTTGAGGATAAAATAAATAACTGGTATCAAAGATTTGCAACAAACAATCAAATATCTATGGCAGAGGCGGAAAGCTATTAACCACAGGAGAGATGAAAGAACTTAAGTGGTCGGTAGAAGAGTATATAAAGCATGGCAAAGAAAAATTCTATCAGCGGTCAGTGGGCAAAAGAACTTGAGAATGCGTCAGCAAGGTTTCACGTATCAAGGCTGGAGGCATTAAAGCTTCAGACACAACAGCATTGAGGCGCTGTACGGCAATCAATTAGATATCGTAGACAGCGCAATGAGAAAAGCATATTCACAGAGGTACTATAGGGACGGCTTTTTGAGTTTCAGAAAGGTTTTGGAGTAGGGTTTGCCGTGAGACAGGCTTGATGAAAATACACTTAGTAATATAATCAATAAGCCTTGGGCAGTTGACGGCTATAATTTTTCTAAGAGGATATGGACTAACAAAGAAAAAGTTGATAGGCGAGCTTCACAGTTCTTTAACAAGAAATATAATTACCGGAGCGGACCCGGCTAAGGCTATAAAAAGAGATAAAGTCTCAAAATGGGAGTATCAAGCAACGCGGCAGGCAGGCTTATAATGACGGAGTCTGCCTATTTTGGTTCTGTGGCTCAAAAAGATATGCTTAATAATCTTGATGTTGAAAAGTATGAGATTGTGGCTACATTGGACAGCAAGACATCTGAGATATGCAGAAGCCTTGACGGTAAAGTATTTGATATGAAGGACTATCAGGCAGGCGTTACAGTCCCGCCATTCCACCCATACTGTAGAACTACTACGGCACCGTATTTTGATGACTGGGAAGAACTGGGGGTTGAAAGAGAACGAGTTGCAAGGAATGATAAGGGTAAGAACTATTTTGTTGACGGCAATATGACTTATAAGGAGTGGGAGGCAAAAATTAAGAAAAGTAATAATCAAGAACACGGAGGAAATAGTTTGGATAAACCTGTTGCTGTTAAATTAGGGGCATTACAGTGCAGAAATGACTATTGAGCAGCAAGTTTTTCCAAAGGAGCGAGAAATGATTATAATTTAGATGATGCGGTTGTATATGAGTTAGAAGATGGTGTAAAATTTGTATTTCCTAAGGATTATGATAGGAAATTTCAAAGTATGACACCTGATAAGGCAGTTGATTTATGGTACAAGGTACCTGAGGTGGTAAGAAAAACAAGCTCAAAAACAATAGAATTTGTTGATTACTATAATCCTCAAGACTATTATTGGCAGAAAAATATATAAAGATTTTTTTCTCATTCATATGCGACAGGCGGGGAAACAATAACATTTTTATCGTTATGAACAGCCTCACGATGATTTGTATGTAATTAGAACTTATTGTCATGAAGCTGGGCATTTTATCGATACAAACAGAGGGGTAAATGGATTGGATTACTCTCAAGGTTCTGACTGGACTAAGGCTATGAAGAGTGATATATTACATTCAAATAGAATTTCTCCTACTACTTATGGCGAGAATTCTAATGCAGAAGATTTTTGCAGAGTCTATTGTAGAGTTTTTGTGGGATCCAATTTATTTTGAAGAAAAATTTTTCCAAACAGAGCAGTACTTTTTAAAAACAATATTAAGATAATAGAGGAAAGGTTATGAGCTACAAAAAGAGTTGAGGGTAGAACACCTTCAGGTGGAGACTATTCTGAAATTTATTATTTTGATTCAGAAGGAAATGAAACTGAAGAAGAAAAATGCACTAAGGTGTATAATACGTGAATGTAAGTTTGACGGAACATTATTACGAGAAACTTACGGTATATGTAATAGAAATAAGGGATAAAATGTTTGTATTTTTAAACAATGGGGAGGCGATAAAATGACTGTAGAAGATTTAAAAGAGGGAGCGATTAAAAGGCTGAAAATGTTTGGATATACACCCGATGTAGATTTACTTTTATACTGTACAGAAATTGCAAGTCAAAAATCCGCAGACTGGTGTAACTATGATAATATAGATAGTCTTCCAGATGGTGCAAAAATTTATGTCATAGATTGTGTTGCAGCAGAATATATGATAAGCAAATCTATTTCGATTATGCTCGCTGAGAAATTAAGGAGGGATGCTGAAACAGGTTTGCTAAGATTTAGGCGTCTAAGGTGGTAGTTATAAAGGTATACCAATTGAAATTTTGCCTATAGTATACAGTAAAGCAAAAAGTTATTAAAAATAAGTTTAAAAAGCACCTTAACAGGGTGCTTTTTATTGCCGTCTTTTAGCTTTGCAGACGATAAAGAACAAAGAAAAGAAGTGGATTGAACCACGTTAAAAAATGTATGAAAGGAATTAGAGAACATGAAAAGAGAAGATTTTATAGCACTTGGAATGGATGAGGAGTTAGCAGGTAAATGCGAAAAAGGCAAGCGCTGAAGAGTTAAAGAATTATGTGCCGTATGAAAGATTTAAGGAGCTTGTAGATGAAAAGAACAAGCTTTAAGACTGATATTGCCGATAGGGATAAGCAATTTGAAACCTTAAAAAACTCAACAGGTGATGTTGAAGCAATGAAAGAGCAGATTGCTTCACTGCAGGCAGAGAATAAGGCAAAGGAAGAAGCTCATGCAGCCGAAATCAAGCAGATGAAAAATAAATAGTGCATTAGAATCTGCACTAATCGGTTCTAAGGCGAAGAATTTAACAGCAGTCAAGGCACTTATTAAGGATCTTGACAAGGCAGAGCTTCAGGATGACGGCAGTATAAAAGGCCTCGAGGAGCAGATAACTGCTCTTAAGAAGTCTGACAGCTATTTGTTTGAGGAAGCTACTGCAGCAAAGCCAAGTTTCAAAGGATTTCAGCCCGGAGTAGCAAAGAAAGAAATCGGTGCAGGTAAGGTTGATATGTCAAAAATGTCCTATGATGAGTTGGCTAACTATATTGAAAACAATCCCGATATAGGGAACTAAGAAAGTAGAGGTAAACAGTAATGGCAAAATTTGATGCAAAGAGTTTTAATGACAGAGCATTTGGCGCGTATATGTCCGCAATACCAAATGTAAAGCTTAATAAGTTAAGAGAGTCTATGGCGGTGGTATCCGATCCGAGACTTGCCGAGGCTTTTAAGAATCAGTCTCAGACAGGTAGTGTTTATGCTATTCTGCCTTATTTTGGCAGATTAGGAGGTAGAGCGCAGAACTATGACGGGCAGACAAATCTAAATCCTGAAAGAACGTCAACTTATGAACAGGGCGTGTTTGCGTATGGAAGAATGATGGGATGGACGGAGGCCGACTTCAGTTATGATGTGACCGGCGGTGTTGACTTTATGGCCAATGTTAGGGCACAGATTATGGATTATTGGAATGAGGTGGATCAGGAGGTTCTACTGTCTATTTTAAAGGGTGTATTCGGTATGAGTGCTACAGGTACAGGGGCTATAAAGACTGCTAACAAGGCTTTTGTAGACGAACATACTCTGGATATTTCGGCATCCACGGAGAATAAAAAGACTGATGAGAGTATGATAATGGGCGTTACAACTCTTAACAGCGCCATTCAGAAGGCTTGTGGAGATAATAAGCAGAAGTTTAGCCTGGTAATTTGCCACTCCAGTGTATCTACGAACTTGGAGAATCTTAAGCTTTTAGCATATCTCAAGTATACAGACAGTGAGGGTGTGGAAAGAGATCTAAGTATGGGTACTTGGAACGGAAGACTTGTACTTGTAGATGATTCTATGCCTGTAGAGGTAAAGAATGTCGGAGCTACAGGAGGAGATGTATCTATTTATACTACATATGTGCTCGGAGAGGGTGCAATAGGCTTTGAGGATGTAGGTGCAAAGGTTCCTTACGAAATGGTAAGAGACGCAAAGACAAACGGTGACGAGGATACTCTTATTTCAAGAAAGAGAAATGCTGTGAGCGTTGCAGGTATCTCATATCTTAAGGCAAATCAGGCTACAAACAGCCCTACCAATGCTGAACTTGAGAACGGCTTGAACTGGTCACTTGTTCAGAGCGATAATAAGACAATCCCTCATAAAGCTATTCCGATAGCAAGAATTATCTCAAGGGGGTAATATGCTTGAAAGGATAAAGGAGAGATTGCAGTCCATAGGATATGCAGTAAAAGATAGCGATGATATTACTATCAATTTTGCTATGCAGAAGGTTGAAAACACTATAAAGAATGATTGCAATATCTCTGCTATCCCTGATGGTCTTATGAATATTGCAATTGATATGGTCGTTGGTGAGTTTCTTATGTCGAAAAAGACATTTGCTCCTAACGACCTTTTAAATTTCAATCTGGATGCAGCTGTTAAGCAGATACAAGAAGGCGATACAAATATATCTTTTGCAGTAGGTGAAGGAAGTAAGACTGATGAGCAAAGGCTTGATGGATTTATTGACTATCTTTTGAATTATGGCAGAGATGAATTTATCACCTATAGGAGATTCAGATGGTAGATGCGTGGAAGCAGGCAAGAAAAGCCATAGAGAGCAGATATAAAGGGCTCTGTGACATACTGGAAAAAAGAAAGGTAAAAGATGAGGTTACTAAGGCCACTGTATTGAAAGATATGGCGGTCTTAAGTAATCAGCCTTGTAGGTTATCATACAGCAGCTCCAACGCAGCGAATCAGACTGATACCGTATCGAACATAGAACAGACTATTAAGTTATTTATTGCTCCTGAGATTAAGATTGCCCCCGGATCTAAGCTTAGGATAACTCAAAACGGAGTAACTACTGACTATATATCAAGTGGAGTGCCTGCCGTATATGAGACACATCAGGAGGTGTCCTTGGAGCTTGAAAAGGAGAATGCTTAATGGCAAGTTGGGGCAGAGCGGATTTTGAGGCCTTTAGAAACCTTCAGGAAAAGATACAAAGCCTTAAAGATATTGATATGAATGCTTTTTGTACTGAATGCAGCAAAGAGATTGCGGCAAGACTTTTAAGTTTGGTTGTGAGGAGAACTCCTGTGGGCAAGTATCCTTCAGGGAGTGGAAAAGTTGGTGGTACCCTAAGAAGGGGCTGGGGTGCGGTAGCAGATATAAACGTTGTTAAAGAAGGCGATATATATACGGTAACTATTATAAATCCGGTTGAATATGCTTCCTATGTTGAATTCGGCCATAGAACCAGAAACGGCGGATATGTAGAACCACAACTTATGCTCACTATATCTGAAGAAAAGTTAAAAAATGCAATACCTAAGCTGTTAGAAAGAAAAAGTAAAGAAAAACTTATGGAGGCATTAGTGGCGGAAATTAACTTATCTTTGGTATTGGATGCTATTACAGTTGTGCTTGACAGTGTCACCCGAATCAAGCATATACATAGATAAGGTTGAGCAAAGGGTTAAAACGACGGTGATTTTTAGTAAGGCTTATCAATACCGACTATTTAAAAAAGGGGAACAGGAGAGCTAAATAGGGTCGTATCGTCATTTGATATTATATATCTTCCAAAGAATGGGAATAAAGATTGTATTTGTATGGGTGATAAGCTGTCGGAATCGCTGTCCGTCATCAAGCTCTCAACAGGAGATACAATACGAGCCGTAGAGAAGTCTTTTGAAATTGTAGACAGTATTTTGCATTTTAGAGTTTCATCAACTCACAGCACATTATATCAAAATGCTGATAGCATGGGACAAATATCTTTGAACAGAGGTAATTGTTGGGGAAAAGAAAAAGATTGATTTAACTAAACACACAAAAAGAGGCTATTAAAGCATCTTCAAGATACTTGGGACATGGAGATGTACTTGATGTAATCCTTGACGATGATACAGCTTACACAATAAGTGAAGTTGACGGCCTTATTGATGAATTTTTGAAAAGAGAGGTGGAATAATGGCATTAGGTGGTGGTATTTGGACAAGGCAGGATAAGGTATTGCCCGGAGCTTACACAGTGTTTTCAAATGCTAAAAAGGCGAATGCCGCACTTTCAAGTAGAGGCATTGTGGCACTGCCGATAGCTCTTGATTTTGGAGAAACGGGAAAGGTTTTTGAAGTAAGCAGAGAAGACTTTATGACAAAGTCAAAGGAACTCTTCGGCTACAGGGTAGATGACGATCGCATGCGTAATCTTAGAGAGGCTTTCTTGCACGCGACTAAGGTACTTGTATATAGGCTTGTATCGGCCGACGCAACGGCTGCAAGTAACACAATTGCTACAGCTAAGTATGTAGGTAAAAGAGGTAATGATATTAAGATAGTAGTAGGCGCAAATGTTGACAAGCCAAGCGCCTTTGATGTGAGCACATATCTTGATAATGCTTTAGTGGATACACAGACTGTCGATAATATGGCAGGGCTAAAAGATAATGCGTATGTAACTTTTAAAAGTTCTGCTACATTATCCGTTACAGCCGGAATGCCGCTTAGCGGAGGTACTGATGGCGGTAATCTTACAGGAGAGATATATACAAAGGCATTAGAGAGTTTCGAGGCATATTCATTTAACATTTTATGCTGTCCTGTTATTGACAGTACCATAACAAAGCTGTTTGTGGCATATACTAAGCGACTCAGGGATGAAGTCGGGTCAAAGTTCCAAACAGTTGTATATAAGTCTGATAGTGACTATGAAGGAATTATATCTATAAACAATGATGTAGTTGGAACGGATAAAAATTCTTTGGTGTATTGGGTATCAGGAGCAGAGGCAGGATGTGAAGTAAATAAGAGCCTGACAAATGCTGTGTATGACGGAGAATATGAGGTTGTCACAGATTATAAGCAGTCACAGCTTGAGACAGCTATTAAGCAAGGTAAGTTCACTCTGCACAATGTAAACGGTGATGTGAGGGTTCTTGAAGATATCAATTCATTTGTGTCGTTTAAGGTTGATAAGGATTCTATGTTCAGTTCAAATCAGACTATCAGGGTAATAGATCAGATAGCAAATGATATAGCTGCATTATTCAATACAAGATATTTAGGTGTAGTACCTAATGACAATGCAGGAAGAATCAGTCTTTGGAATGATATTTGCAAGATACATCAAAAACTTGAAAAGCTTCGTGCTATAGAAAGCTTTGATACTAAGTCGGTTGAGGTGGTTCAGGGAGATGATAAGAAGTCTGTCCTTTGTACCATAAACGGAATAGATATTATAAATGCTATGACAAAGCTTTACTTGAATGTAATCATAGCATAGAAAGGAAATACAGATGAACGATTCAATTATGAATGCTTTGGATGCCTTGGCAGGAGCTCAGGCCAGCGCATATGTAACGCTTGCAGACGGTAAAAGATATAATTTTATGCAGCTATATTCTTTCGAGGCAAGCATGAAGATAAATCTGGTGGAGGTGCCTATTCTCGGAAAGACGGGCAAGGGAAATAAGCCTAGCGGATGGACAGGAGAATGGAAAGGAACAGCACATTTTAATCAGTCGGTGCTTAGGGCTATGTGGCTTGAGTATAAGAATTCCGGAAGACTTCCAAGCTTTGATATACAGGTTACAAATGAGGACCCGACGGCTTCAGTAGGAAGACAGACGATTGTCCTTAAAGGATGTCTAAGTAAGGGCGGAATACTTACAAAATTTGATGCTGATTCAGAGACACTTGATGAGGATATTGAAGGAACATTTGATGACTGGGAAATGCCTGAAAGCTTCTCTTTGCTTAAGGGTATGCAGTAAAAGGAGATTAGAACATGAGTAGAGATTTAAGTGCTTTTTTATCACAGAATGTAAAAAGGGTTGAGAATACGCTCACCCGCGACAAACAGAATTGTAGATGAGAACGGCAAACCGATTCCATGGGAGATTTGCTGTATTACAGCGACGGAGAATGCAAGAATAAGAAAAGGGTGCATGACAACAGTTGCGGTAGCAGGCAAGAAGGGGCAGTACACGCAGGAGTTTAACTCTCAGCTATATCTTGCAAGGTTGTGTGTAAGGACTACAGTATATCCTGATTTGCAGGATAAGGGGTTACAAGACAGCTATGGCGTTATGAGTGCTGAGGAGCTTATATCAACTATGCTTACACCGGGAGAATTTGAGGACTATGCAACAGCAGTCATGAAAGCAAACGGCTTTGATGGTGAAGAAAATTTGGTTGAAGAAGCAAAAAACTAATTAACGGCGGTGATCCTGAAGCTAATTACGCTTACTACTGTCTCCATAAATTCCACTGGAAACCTACGGAATTTATAGAGATATCGGAAGAAGAAATGGCTTTTTGTGATTGCCGCCATTGATATTAAAAGCTCAGAACGATAAGAAACATGCGGATGAGCTGAAAAAGCAAAAATCAGGAGATAGAGGCCGAATAATGGCTACAATACAATCACAGCTTGTACTGACAGACGGTATGTCAAGTGTGTTAAGGAGAATGAATTCAGCCTTACTTACTTGTATTGACAGCTTTGAACAAATGCAATCCACATCAACAAATCAAATTGATACGACTGTATTGAGAGAGACAAGAGCAAGTCTTACAGAGCTTAACGGTGAGCTTAATACATCGGTAGAAAGCCAAGAGAGAGTCAGGAGTCGTCAAATCAAACAGACGCGATACTGAAGAAATTAAGGAAAGCTTTTTAAAAGCTTGCGGCTGCAGCAGGTATTGCATTTTCAGTTAAAGGTACCATAGAATTGGCCGATACATATACTCAGACGCAAGCGAGACTAAACCTTATCACAGGCGACCTGGAGAAAACAAAGAACCTGCAGGACGCTATAGCCGCGTCGGCTAATCGCTCAAGAGCGGCGTATCAATCTACAGCAGATGCAGTATCTAAGATGGGTTTGATGGCCAAAGACGCATTCAGTATTGCAGATGAGAGTGGGCATAAGACACTTAATACAAATGAGCTGGTAGCATTTACGGAGCTTTTAAATAAGCAGTTTATCATAGCCGGAACATCGGCGCAAGGAATGGAAGCCACTATGACGCAGCTTACACAGGCTATGGCTTCAGGAGTGCTAAGAGGCGATGAGCTAAACTCGGTATTCGAGCAAGCGCCGACCATTATTGAGACTATAGCAAATCACTTAGGTGTTGAGATGGGGCAGGTTAGGCAGTTGGCACAAGAAGGAAAGATAACTGCAGGTGTAGTAAAAGCAGCTATGCTTTCATCCGCAGATGAGATAGACGCAAAGTTTAATTCAATGCCTTACACATATGCTCAGGTAGCAACAATGATTCAAAACATTTTATTGGATGCATTCGAACCCGCAATACAGATGATAGGAACAGGAGCACAGTGGATAGTAGATAATTGGGATGATATAGAACCGATACTTGTAGGAATTGCGGGGGGCATAGCAATAGCGACCGTTGCTTGGGGCGCTTGGACAGCAGCTATGTGGTTAGCTGATGCAGCAAATAGAGCTACAATTGCAGGTATGCTTGCTAACCCGTTTCTATGGATTGCAGTTGCACTCGGAGTGCTTATCACTGTGATTTACAGATTCATTCAATCTGTCGGCGGAATGAAGAATGCATGGACTCTTGCACAAATGGCTATGGGAGTAGGTATTGCATGGTTAAGAGTTGCATTCATGACTGGTATATACGGAATCATAGATATGGCAGGAAAGCTTTCATTGTGTTGGCAAAAGACAGGTGTTGCTGTGTCGAACTTTATAGGACAGATGAGAGCGAATGTGCTTGTAGGCATTCAGAACATGGTTAACAGTGCTATCAGTTTGATAAACGGGTTTATCAATGCCTTGAATAAGATCCCGGGAGTAAGCCTTCAGGCAATATCACAAGTTACATTTGCAAGTACTGCACAAGCACAGTTCAATGCGGAAAAGACTGCCAGAGAGCAGGGACTTGCCGATGCCGAAGTTCATGAGGACGCATCAAGAAGGGCAAGAGCGTGGGAACTTTTGCAGATGAAGGGCGACTTAAACAGTAAAATGGCAGACCTTAAGGGTAAGTATACAGAGTTTAAGGCAGATGCAATTGCAATGAAAAACGGAGACGGTATAGATTCTTTAGGTCCATTTGATACAGGAGAAGGTGCAGGCCTTGCGGACAATGCAAAAAAGACGGCAGGGAACACTGCAGCTGCAGCAGGAGCACTTGCAGAGACTAAGGAAAATCTTGAATATTTGAGAGATATAGCAGAGCAGGAAGCTATTAACAGGTTCACTACTGCCGAGATAAAGATTGATTACTCAGGAATGACTAATCAAATAAGTTCAAATACGGACTTGGATAATGTGTTGGATACTCTGACTGTTAAATTTGTTGAAGCGGTACAGATGGGAGCAGAGGGGGTACATAGCTAATGTATAGATTCTATTTATCGAATATGCTATTACCTGTCACACCTTCAAAATTAAGTGTAAAAACCAAGAACATGAATAAGACTGTAACTCTTATAAATGAGGGCGAGGTCAACATTATAAAAACAAAGGGTTTGAGGGAGTTCAGTTTTGAGCTCCTTTTACCTTTTGACAGATATTCCTTTACAACTATGAACAGGCCGAAGAAACAAAAAAGCTATTTGGATAAATTAAATAGGCTTAAGATAAATAAGAAGCCGTTTCAGTTTATAGTAAAACGACCAAAAGGGTTTAAGACAAATATAAAGGTTACCTTAGAAGACCTTAGTATCACAGAGGATGCAAAGGAAGGCAGAGATATAAAGGTAAGTATCACCTTAAAGGAGTATAGGCATTATGGGACTAAGAAGGTTGTGTTTGTTCAACCTACATCCACAGTAGGAGAACAACCTAAGCAGGAAGAGAAAAAAGAAGAAGCCAAGGTGGCTGAAAATAGGGATTCGTCTACCGCTCAAAAGCCTAAGACTCACATAGTAAAAAGAGGTGATACTCTTTGGGGGCTTGCTAAGAGATATTACGGAAACGGCTCTTTATACCCTAAAATCGTGAGTGCGAATCCTAAAGTAAAGAACCCTAATTTGATTATAGACGGATGGGAGCTTGTAATACCATGACAGTAAATATAATGATTAGCAATGGAAAAGAGGCCTATATACCGTCACTCAAAGAAGGAATTCAGTTGGATTTGGAGCGTAAAGGCAGCACGGGGAAATTAAAATTTTCATATTTTAACGATGGAAACATTAAGGCTGAAGAAGGTAATCAGGTAAAACTTACAGTGGACGGAATAGATGTGTTTTTCGGATTTCTTTTCAGTAAAAAGACTTCAAGTCAGGATAGTAGCTTTGTTGAGTGTACTGCATATGATCAACTTAGGTACCTAAAGAATAAAGATACTTACTCGTACAATAATCTAACCGTGGGTGAAGTTATAAAGCTTATTGCCGAAGACTTCAGGCTTAATATCGGAGAGCTTGAGGATACAGGATATAAGATACCGCATAGAGAAGAGCAGAACAAAACACTGTTTGATATTATACAGAATTCAATTGATGAGACTGTGCAAAACACAGGTAAGCTTTATGTGTTCTACGATAATGTAGGTAAGCTGACGCTTAAAAATATTGAAAGCATGAAGCTTGACCTGCTTATAGATATGAGTACAGCTGTAGGATATGAGTATAACAGCTCTATTGATAGCAATACTTACAATCAGGTAAAGGTTGTATATAAGAACACGAAGGATAAAACGAATGATATCTTCCTGGTAAAGAGCGGTGAGAATATCAATAAATGGGGAGTGTTACAGCTTAATGAAAGCGTAGAGACTAAGGAAGCAGGCGCAAGAAAGGCCGAGGCTTTACTTAAGTATTATAACAAGGTATATAAGACACTCACGGTAAAAGATGCGTTTGGTGATGTAAGAGTTAAAGCAGGTTCATCTATGGTTGTTATGCTGCAGTTTGAGGATGTAAAGATATCAAACTATATGGTGGCTGAGAAGGTAACTCATACTTTCAAAAATGATGAACACTTGATGACGTTAAAGCTGAGAGGAGGGCTGTTTAATGTATGATTTTGTGGAAGCTGTAAAACAAGCCGCGCTTGAAGCCGTGGAATCCAAGGACCCTATGCGGTTTTGCTTTGGTAGGGTGAGTAAAGTGGATCCGCTTGAGATATGGATAGATCAGAAGCTTACGGTACCTGAGAGTGCTCTCATTCTTACAGGAATGGTGAGTAGGTATTCGGTAGAAGTCGAAGGGCAGGGTAAGATTACTCTTGATAACAGCTTAAAAGTTGGAGAACAGGTTATTCTTATCAGAGTTGACGGCGGTCAAAAATACATAGTATTGGACAGAGCGAGGTGAGAATATGCTACCTGTAATTGCTAAAGATATTCTGAATATAGAAAGTAGAGCGGAGCCAAGTAATACATTTCATATAGATTTTGATATGGGCAGAATAACAGGCTTTGTAGATGAAAAAGAGGCATTGAAGCAAGCCATACTGCTTATCCTGAATACGGAAAGATATAAGTTTTTAATTTACTCATGGAATTATGGTATAGAGCTTGTAGATATTATAGGTGCACATCCGGATATAGTTGAGGATGAAGCGGAAGAGGCTTATAGAAGAGGTCTTTTATGCGACGACAGAATACTTGCCGTCTATGATTTTGATTTTAGTAAGTAGGAACTCTATGATAATAATATTTAAAGTTGACAGTATATACAGGGGATATCGATATAGAAACGGAGGTAAAGCTGTAGTGTTTGAAGATAATACATATGAAAACATAATAAACAGAGTCCTTGCAAGATTGATGACAGCCTCGACAAAAGAGAAGGCTCTGTAATCTTTTCTGCAGTTGCTCCTGTATGTGCGGAACTGGCACAAGCGTATATCGCATTAGGGTATCTTATAGACTGTACATTTGCCGATACTGCACCAAGGGAATTTCTGGTAAGAAGAGCTCTTGAAAGAGGCCTTGTACCGACAAAAGCTACATATGCGAAAGCAGTTGCGCTTTTCAATATAGATGTCGATATCGGCAAGAGATTTTCAAGTTTAAAGTTTAATTGGGCAGTATCTGAAAAGATAAGTACAGGTAAGTTTTATATTATTTGTGAGACTGCAGGTAGCTTGCCGAATGCTGAAAGAGGAAATCTAATACCTATTGAATACATAGACGGCCTTGAAACGGCAAGCATAGAGAGCATTGAAGTGTACGGCGAGGATGAGGAGGATACGGAAGAATTTAGAAAAAGATACTTCTCATCATTTGAAAGTCAAGCATTTGGAGGCAATAAAAGAGATTATTATCAAAAGGTTACAACTATTGACGGAGTAGGCGGATGTAAGATATTTAGAGCTACAGATTCTAAAGGTCTGAAAGCTCCGGGTCATGTGCTTGCTATAATAGCAAATTCCGAATATGGTCCTGCGAGTGAAACATTGGTATCAAATGTGCAGAGAGCTGTAGACCCGAACGGCGATCAGATGGGCGACGGTTTAGCTCCGATAGGCCATATATGCCATATAGAGTCTGTAAAAGCAAAGAGCATAAATATAGATACTGATATAGTGTACGACGCAGGATATAGTTTTAATGCTTTGCAATCTCAGATAAATAAGGCTATAGACGGATATTTGTATGAGCTTAATAAGTCATGGGATACGGTAGAAAATGTAGTTGTTAGAATATCAAATATTGAGAGCAGAATACTGGCTATAAACGGAATTAAAGATATCTCAGACACTAAGCTGAACGGTAGCCCGTCAAATGTAATACTTGATAAGGATACTATAGCTGTAAGAGGTACATTCAATGGATAGGAAACTGATTGATTATTTGCCTGATATCTTAAAAAATATACTTGAGTTTAGACAGATTATGGGTGCTGAACAACCGGAACTTGAGGCGTTTTGGGATAAAGGAAATAAGGTTGTAGATAACAGTTTTGTATTAAGTGAAGACGAGGATGCAGCAAGCAGATGGGAAAAGATATTGAATATCTCACACAAAGATACAGATGAGCTTGATGTTAGAAATCTAAGAATACTTGCAGTGATGCAGGGAAGATTGCCATATACTTATCGAACCTTATATAAAAGCTTGTTGGCAATGGTTAACTCTGAAAGAGACTTCAAACTGAGTGTGGATGTAGATAAAAGAAGCGTATCTATAGTAGTGGCACTGTCTTCAAAGGAATTAAAAGATGAGATAGAAAAACTTGCAGGAAAAAGATGGTGCCGGCAAACATGACGCTTGAAGTATTGTTGTAGTATACAACTCACAGAATGCTTGAGATAAAAACTCATGGGGAATTGGAGCAGTATACTCATGAGCAAATGACAGAGCTTGATTTAAGGTAGGTGATTTATGAGAGAAACAGACAATTTAAAGCTGAAAATGCCGGACAGGACAGACAATTACAATGTCGAGGACTTTAACAGCAATTTTGCAAAGCTTGATAAAGCAGTAAGCGGTACAAGGCAAATACAAGTTACGGCTTCAAGGTTTAGTGCTCAAGGGCCTTACACACAGCGTATAGATATAGCAGGTATTAAGAGTACAGATGTGCCTGAGATAGCTCTCATAATACCGGATGGAGTTACGGATAGTGCGAGAGTTAAGGCTATAAAAAAGGCTTGGAGCTGTGTAGACAGGATAGACACTTATGACGGCTATATAGTGATAAGCTGCTTTGTAAAGAAGCCTGAAACCGATATCTTGCTACTTGTGAAGGGGGTGTAATATGGCACAGGCGATACTTTTAAGAGGTGGAGCAGGAGGCGTAAGTTCGGATGATGTGACTGCATCTAAGGCTCAAGTGCTGCAGGGATATAAGACTGTCACTACTGATAGTGATGATGAGGTTGTCGAGGGCACTATACCTGATAGAGGAGTAGGAGATACTTCTGCTAGAATGGATACACAGGATGCAACCAATAGTAGAGTATCAGTGGATATTCCTGAAGGCTACTATCACGGCAATAATGGACATCCATGGGTTTGGATAGGATGGAAAAATATAGCTGATATACTTGGAATTGATAAAAATAAGATAGTAAGTTCTGCAACATATGCAGGTGTTACTGGTGCAGTAATAGATAAGGGAAATGGCACCCCTGAAAACAATACAAGTGACGAAATGTTTTACTATGAACCTTTTAGTGGGTATGTAGTAAGGTTCGAGCCTGGGGCATACTATATGCTTGCTCAATGGAAACCTGTAGTAAAAGTGCCTGTTTCACTTGTAAAGTCAGCTGTAAACTATCATCCTGAGAAAACATTGAATGATACGATAACCTGCAATGAGCGAGGAACTGTACCAGTCATAGATACCAAAGTAAATGATTATAGTATCAATGCCTCTAAAGGATGGGGGATTGATACAAGGAGAGGAAAATTTTGGGCAACATTGGGGCATGGAAATGCGTATTACTGCAGAGAAGACACTAGCCCACATGTTGATGTGCCGGCAACTGAATTTGGAACGGCTGGGGCCGATTCTGTGCTTCAGTGGCAAACAGCATCTTCACAACATGGTATTAAATTTCAAGGTACAATTCCAAGATGGATTGCTAGTCATGGTGATATAATCATTGCAAATTCTAGTCATTCTGGGCAGGGATTTGCTTACGATTTGCCTGGGGTAGGAAGAGGAATTGTTGTCGGTATAAAAAATGGGTCGTTTATACAAGGAGCAAATTATGTGTTTTTACCTGCCTCGTATGTAGTTTCTGAAAATATTCGTGAGGGTGTCAATATGTTCGGTGTACCTGGAGGACTTCCAGATTACAGAATCGGTAGACCGGTTTTTGACGGTGCCACTTTCAATGCATTGTATGTAGGGGGAGTGGCGAATAAGGACTTTCAAGAAGCTGGAATATATCGTGACAGAACAGTCACTGCAAGCAACTACTCAAGGTATGCGGGCGGAACAACTATAAATGTTTCGGCAGGAAGTAATTTTCATCTTTGGTCTAGCGGACAATATGTTGGATTCGTTCTTGACAGAGCAATATTATTTACATTTTTTAGGTGGCTAAAAATAACGTATAAACTAGATGTCAGAATGAATACAGGTAGCTACAATCGAAGAGCTGGAGTTGATGTATATGTACACTTATATGATGTAGCAAATAGAAGCAGTCTAATTGGTGGAATGCATAAAATGTATAGTTCAGCTGAAAATGCAGGTAGTACATACAATGGAGATACATATGAGATGATTATTGATACATCTAGCATAAATAAGGATGCATTTGTTGCATTATGTGCAAGTGCATATAGCGATTATAATATGTCAAGTGCGATAGGTAGCGTAACATTTACAAAAGATAGAATTGATAAATTAGGAGGATTAAATGAGTAAACTAATATTAAAAAGATAAGACGGAAATTGAATTATCAACGCACTACGGTGATACATTTGTCACTGTAATAGATAACTTTGCAAAAGCTTGACGAACTCAAGGACAGGCTTACAGATGCAAATACAGTGATTATGACAGTACAAAGTGATGGCAGCGAGGATACTATAACAGGACTTAAACTGCAGGGGTATAACTATAAATTTTGTCAAAGATGAGATGGGTGTAATTACTCAGATACAGGCTCTACTGATGTTTAGAGCTATGGATAAAAGTAGAGAACGAGTTGAGGCTACATTAACGGGTCGTATAGACGCACTGTCAAATATGGTAGCGAAACTTATGGGTAGCGAGGAAGGAGAAGGCAATGAGCAGTAAAAAGAAAGTTAAAGGTGTATGTGAGATTTTTGCATCGAGGATTAAATACGGCCTTATGACAATTGATGAAGTGCCGGTTAAATATAAAGAGGCGGTAGAAGAGTTCATGAAGACTGATGAGTATCTGATGATGTAGCTATAACAAATATAAAAATATGTGTAATTCCTATTGACAAATATAATTATATGTGTTATTATATAATCATAAGGAGGTAAGAAATGAAAAGTTACTCATCAAGGGAAGTGATAAAAAATGCTAAAAGAAGATGGTTGGTATGAATTACCTAAAACCGGAACAAGTCACTTACAGTTCAAACATCCAACTAAAAAAGGGCGAACAACGGTTAAGCATCCGGACAAGGATATACCACTTAAAACTCTTAGAAGCATTGAAAGACAGTCAGGGTTAAAGTTTCAATAACCCTGACGGAGACTCCCTCTTGATGATTTACATATTTTTTTATAAGGAGAGCTATATGAAGAAAGTTGATAGATATTATTATCCTGCTATATTCACATATGAGGACGGAAAAGAGATAGCAGTAACATTTCCGGATTTAGATTGTGCTACAAGTGGCGAGGACGAAAAAGACGCACTTTTATCCGCCAGAGATTTGCTGGGATGTGTGCTTAACGGTCTTGAAGAGGACGGAGAACCGATACCACCTGCAAGTAGATTGTGCGATATGGAATTAGAGGATAATGAAAGAGCTGTGTTGGTTGATGTGTATATGCCTAGCATTAGAAATGCAAATGTGAATAAATCTGTAAACAGAACAGTAACATTGCCTGCATGGTTAAATGCGGCGGCACTTGAGAGAAATATAAACTTTTCACAAGTTTTACAGGAAGCGTTAAGACAGCAGATTTCATAAGTATTTTAAAGCACCGATTAGGGTGCTTTTTTGTTGCAAAGAAAGGAGCATTTGTAAATGCATTTTGATATTTTTAAACCTGTTTTTGATATTATGAGAGGAAATATTCTGTTTCAGCTTGTAGTGATTATGATTGTAATGGATGTGGTCTTTGGAAGTTTGAGAGCTGCCAAAGAGAGAAGCTTTAATTCCAGTGTAGGCATAGATGGTGGCATCCGTAAAATCGGTATGCTTATATCTTTGGTATGCCTGGTATTTGTAGACATATTGTGCCCGGTGAATCTCGTAGGATTTTTGCCTGAGACTTTAAGGGAATATATACATATGCAGGATATTACGGTTATGGAGTTTTTTGCACTGCTTTATATAGTATATGAGGTACTTTCAGTACTTAAAAATATGACCTTATCGGGACTACCTGTACGCAGGGTGTGGATTACAGTAAAGGGGTTCCTAAGGAAGAACACAGGCGAATTTATAGAGATTGAGGACAAAGAATAACGAGGGCTTCGGCTCTCTTTTTCATTGCAAGAAAGGGAAAAAAACATGGATATTGCGTTTTTAGCAGGCAAAACTCTGCTCGGTGGAAACTACTCACAGTATACCCCGTCTGGTAAGGGATTACTTGCACAGCAGGGCAGAATGGGCAAAATACCACACTTTGGGGACAAGGTGTACTTTTACAGTCCAAAATTAAAAAGAGTATCTCATGTCGGCATAGTCACATCTGTAAGCAAAAGCGGTGAGCGATACGACATCGAGACAGCGGAAGGCAATACAAGTTCAATCTCTTTTGACAGAAATGGCGGTTGCGTGGCAAAAAAGAGATATTCTTTTACGCTTGCAGAAGTGGGCGGAACGAATAGAATAAATTGCTTTTGCAGTCCAAATTTTTTAGAAAGCACTTGCACTGCAGGTGGGTTTGTAAAGGTCGCCCTTGAGGAAGTAGGGTACGAAGAGAAGGCAAGTAATGCAAATCTTGAAGATAAGCATGCCAATAGAGGGCAGGCAAATTATACCAAATATGGCGCTTGGTACAAGGAAAATTGCGGAGGCGACCACCCTGCCTACTGGTGCGAGCAATTTGTAAGTTGGTGTGCCTACATGGCTTGCAAGGCTCACAAAGAAGCTTTAAAAAGCGGATGGGTAGATATTGCCGGCAGATGGCAATATCTTGAAAAAGGCAAGCCAATAAAAGGGCAGTGGCTACAAGTTGGTGGAAGATGGTATGTCTTTGACGGTTCGGGCAATATGATACAAGGGTGGTTTAAGTCGGAAGAGGATTGGTACTACTTAAATCCAACAGACGGAGCAATGCTTTCCGGGCAGTGGATAAAGGTTGATGGAAGCGACTACTATCTGACACAGTCGGGAGTGATGGCAAGGAATGTGTATATTTTGACTGATGGGGTATACTATAAGGTAGATGAAAACGGCAAGTTTATTGAAGAGTATAAGAGCACGCCTGCAGATGTTGAGAGTGTAGGCATAGCAGAGTAGAAAATGCAAAGTCTAATAAATGTCTAATGTAATGAGAAGAAAGTCAGTATTTACAAGGCTTAAAGGTACTTTAAAGTATTGACTTTTAATCAAGTTGTCCCGGGTTCGAGTCCCGGGTGTCTCATCAGTGTGAAAAGGCTCAAAGCTTTGATTTACAAGGCTTTGAGCCATTTTTTGTGTATTTCAAGGTATATAAAAAGTGAGCAGAGTAAGCGAAAAATAAATGCCACTTTTTTGAAACTTTAGGGCAAAATTAGGGCTTTAAAAATCATAATGCAACTTTTTTGCAACCGTGGATTTGTTATTCATTATTCAAAGAAGAGAACTCATGCAGTTCCGGCCGGGAGGAACGAATGGATTTAGAAAAGTATTTGTTTAAATATGAGGTTGAGACCAACTACGGTGAGATCATAGTCGGTTATGTTGACATGTTTTGTACAGCAGAAGAAAATGAAGAACCATATTTTGACAGCATTGGAATAATTCCAAACAGAGCTGCACGAGAAGGAATAGAGTTAGATGAATCTGAAATAAAAATCAATAGAGGAAATATAACTATTTATAGCAATAAAGACCTCTGTCGGTTGTCGGAACAGTTTTTAATCCGTTTTTTTGATTTATTACTAAGGAGGGAGAAGTATAAATGAGAGAAGATCCAAAGTGGTATAGAGAGGAAGAAGCAATATTGTATTCAGAATACATAAACTTACCTTTAGAGGTGCTTCCGGACTGGAGAGACTTTATTAAGAAACGCGGTACTAAGCGATTTGTAGAGTATACGGATGAAAGCGATAGGAGATATGCAGAATTGGCAGCTAGAGGCATATATGAAGATTGAAATTTAATCACATAAACTGATGTGAATACAACTTTTAAATGAATTATCCGGCATCATGCTAAATTTGAGTTAGGTGTAGGCTAATTGACAAATTCTCGGAGATATGTGACAATATGAACGGAAGGTAATCGTATAGGAGGTATACAGCCCTACGGGGAAAAGGCCGGTGCAACTCCGACTTACTTTCCTATAAAAATGGAAGTTTAGAGACACTTGATATAGGTGTCTTTTTTGTTATGTGAAGTTTTAATTATTTAGAATCATGTACAATCAATATGGTAGAGCTGTATAGCCTTATTACTGTAGTAATATTTTTTTATTAAAATGTAATCAAAAGCAAAGAACGAGCTGAAGGTTAAGGAAGCATTGTTTGAAAGTCTATGAATAGATGATATAATGGATGTAAATGTCAGAATGAATTTAAGTTGATGATAAATTTGAGGTATATGTCCGTCAAAGCGAGAAATTGATTGAAGGAGTTGTATTATGAGTTTGAAAGAAGAATTTATGAAAATAATCACATACGAAGAATGGTATAAAAAGAAGGTATGAATTTAAAGGGCTTGACGCAAGAGATATGGAAGTAAGAAAGCACCTGAATGAGCTGTATCCAACAGTGGATATGAGAAAGGTATAGTAAAGGATTATTTCTACAAAAATAGATGAAATAACCGGTAAGAGAGTGAAGATATTTTAGGAAAAATAAATTTAGTATATAAAATGGATTTGGATTGTTAATTGATTCAAATCCATTTTATATTTAAGTATTAATTCTTTTTATTAAGGCAGTCCGGTTGTTTTAAAGCACAAACTTCATTATTCATCTCATAAAAGTAAAAACAGATTTTAACACCTTATTACAAAATGTTTTTGTCGGATTAGGGACTTTAGTGTTTCCCAGACGAATTTTTTTGTTGAAAAGCCCTGTGCAAATCTCACTATCTTCGGTGATTATAGTAGTATTTAAAGCCATTGCAACCGCGATTAGCTATGGACCAAATATTCTTATTTGACTAATCTCTGAGTGCAACATCTTGGTAAAAGCTACAACTTTTGACGTAACTAAGAACTGCCATAGTTTGCCAAAATGAAAGGAGATTTTTATTAAATGAGCTTAATAAGTTCATATCATACAGATGATAATTAAGGCTGCAGAATGGCAATATGGAGCGTAAGACCTGCAGATATGTTGGATAAAATACAAGCAAAGAATACGAAATTTTTAATTTTATATTAAGATAGATAATGCAATATTGACAATATATATATATATATATAATCGTTGCATAAAGTTTTTGAGAAGAGATATTGTAATAGAGTCCTTTATATGTGAAAAGTTGGTATTGTGTAAGTAAGGACAAAATAAAAGTTCAAAGTATATAATTGTATTCTATAGTTTTATAAACTATTAGAAAATATATTTTTTAGTTATATCCCTTTCTTTTTCGTAGATATCTCGTCAGCGGTTCATTACTGTTACCGGGTGAGATATAAGTATGGTTAAGTAAGACGGGTAGGGCTGAAAGGAGTATTTATGAAGAAACTATTTTTATTGACAGCAGCTTTTTCTGCGCTTATGTGTTTTAATGCATTTGCTTTTACATCAAGCAATCCTGATGTCACAATAAAAAGCGGAGATACAGGAAGGACTTACACTTGGGTTTCACCGCTTGGAACAGAGATAACTATGCCTGTTATCAAAAAAGATGCTGTTCTAAGTATAAATGAAGGTGATTCGAAATATGTAGACACATATTTTTATGATCCTTCAGGAGCAATTAATAAGCAAAACAACGTTGGTATGTTTAACTACAAAGATTCGGCTTTTGCAGCTCCTACATTGAATTTGGAAAGGTCAACGGAGTATACACCACTTACAATAAGCAGTTATAATGTTGGTGATCCGGTGTTAAGTGGAAGAACACATAAAGCGTATACCGGGCAGGATGTTATAATATCTTTTTCTAAGAATACAGGTAGTAACTTTGCACTCCCATATGATTTTGAGGGAAGCTACTTCAATGAAAAAAATGCAAATAGAGTAGGTTACTTTTATGTAGATATGGGCTCATCTGCAAATACATCATCTCAGGGTTGGGAAAACACTGATAGAGGATGGAAGTATAAAGAGTCTAACGGAAGTTATGTAACCAATACATGGAAGCAGGTTGACGGCATATGGTATTTCTTTGATGGAGAGGGATATATAGCTACAAGCTGGAGACAAATAAACGGAGTATGGTACTTCTTTAATGCAAGCGGAGCAATGGTTACAGGATGGGTACAGTCAGGAAATGACTGGTATTATATGAATCAGTCAGGTGCTATGGCTACAGGATGGGTACAGTCGGGAAATGATTGGTACTACATGAGTCCGTCAGGAGCAATGTTAAGCAATACAACTACTGCAGACGGCTACAGACTGGACGCTTCAGGAAGATGGGTAAAATAATTCGATATTGTATATATTGAGGCATAATATAAATTTATTAGGAGCAGAGGAATGAAAGTTACCTCTGCTCCTTCTATATTTAAGTATTACGATTATTCTTCCCCCAAGGTAGTCTTGTCGTGCCTGCATCTATTATCTTGTCAAAGAAGCTGTTCACATATTCCTTGCGTTTTCCCAAGTCGGTGTTTTCCAGAATCCTGTCTACAAAACTGTTGAATTTATCCGCATTCTTATTTACATCAGTGGCATATTCAAAACTTGTTCCTATACAGTTCCAGTTGAGTATATCATGCTGTAAGAAAGCAATATTGTCCGCTTTTACAACCTTTATATTCTTTGTATTGTTAAAAATCATACCTACCACACAGAATTCGGGAACTATCTTGATTATTTTATCTTTTATAGCATTCATTATATCGGTATTTATCACTTCATCACAGAGGTCGGGGCCGTCGTTATTATAGATTGCAGTGATTCTGTCTTTGAATATTTCATCACACATTGCACAGGAATATATTGCAAGATTGCCGCCCTTACTGTGCCCTCCCACTATGAAGTCAGTATTCGGGTGGTGTGAAATAACCTTCTTTAGAAAATCAAGTGCAAATTTCTGAGCCGGAATAACTGAAAAACTCATCATAAAGTCCTCTTTCCAAGCTACAACACTGTCATCGGTTCCTCTGAATGCAATATACATCCGGCTGTCGTCATACATAAATCCGGTTGAAGAAAATTGGTATTTTTTCTCATGGTAGAGGTCTATATAATCAAGGATCATAACCTTACAAAATCTTTGTGAAACGACAAGCGAGTTTAAAAAGTCGGTAGTCAGGTCACTCATATAACCGCAATGATAGCCGTGATCAAGCAGGTATTTGCAGGCATCTGAAATAGTAATACCTGTTGAATTTATCTTACTCTGCAAGTCTTTTAAGTCAAGATAGGAGAATAAAGAAAAAACCGCATTATCAAGTTCATTAAAAGGAGAGATATCAAAAGACAAATCCCCGCGCCATTTAATATAGTCAATTATATTTGCCATTATAACCTCCTGTGTCGTTATGCAATGGAAATCATATATAAGGATACAATAATATAAAAAAATAAATGATTGTAAACACATATAGTATAAGTGTTAAAGAAAGATAAACCATTTTCATAAAATTGTGGTATACTGGTTTTATAGACACATTGATTACATATTTGGGTAAAAAGCTATTATATATCCAAAAATAAAAAAATAAGTTAAAAAGTTATTGTATAGATAAATAATAATAAAGTTAGAATATTATAACCTGAGATTATAGTTAAGTTATAAATAATTTTTTTAGAGTATAATAAAAAGACTATTTGAGCTATCTGAAAACTTTTATGCTTGGAAATAAGGATTATATGACTGATGACAGAGAGAGTTCCACCTATATAAATATAAATGTACTGTTGAGAGGGGTCTCATTTGTAGTATCTACGGTATTTTACATTTTGGTATCAATCTACAACGGGGAGGATATAAACAGATATATCTTTTTAGGTATGTCCATATCCTGTGCGCTTAGCTGCTGGCTGTACAAAAGAGTCTGTGAAAATATAGTACATTTCAGAGTGATGTTCGGCCTGGAGGTGTTCGCATACGGTATCTTCATATTCTTAAGCGGGGGATTCAACAGCCCGTACCTTTGGTATGAGGTAAACTGCATACTTTTGCTTGTAGCCTTTGACAAAAACTTAGTTATAACATTTATAGCCTGTATATGGTGTTGGATTTGTGCTTTTGGAGGAAAGAGCATAGAAAATTCTGCATATCAGGAGATCAACATTGTTGTTGGAGTGATGATGTTGATGTGCGAGTTTTATATTGTGCGAATTTATATAAAATGTATTGATGAACAGAAGGAAAAGTCGGAAAGGCTCAATATAGAGCTGCAAAAAGAAAAAGAACTAAGTAACTATGCATTTACCATGTTGTCTGAGTTAAGTGAGAGCTTCGGACTTTTTGCAATGACGGATCCTAAAAAAAGATTATGGAAAAAGCTTTCTCTGACATTAAAAAAGAATAAGATGTATTCGGAGTTTATGCTCATAAAGTTTGAGCGTGACGATGTGCCTGAAATTATAGAAAGCAACGGTATGGATGAAAGGACATATGATGACATTTTAGTTAAGATAAGAGATTGGAATGAAAAAGTAAGCAAGCCGGTAAGTGAAGATAGCAAAGATATATTCTATATGGATTCGGGAGGAGACAGCTATGAGGTGACTGTTTTTGGCGAGAGTGCATATATAAGCGGTGTACTGGTGAGAAGAGTGGCGGATACGTCAGGGGAAGTAAAAGACTTTTATTTACATCTTATAAAGACCGTTTTCAACAACTTGGATATGTATTCTCAGATAGAGCGGTTCGTTTCGGTAGAGGAACAGAATCGTATTGCAAATGAAATTCATGATACTGTAATACAGAAGCTCTTCGGAATTGCCTGTAGAATGCTTTTATTGGAAGGTAAGATAAAAAACAGAGAAAATTATGTAGAAGAAATAAACATACTCAGGACTTCCATAGAGAGTACTATGACTGAGTTGCGTGAAAGTATCTACGGCAAAAGGTTCAAAGACAATCTGAATACTTTCATTCACACTACATATGCATATATGGAAGAAGTGGAGAGATTAAATGAAGTAAGTATAGATATTGATTTGGATGAGCAGGCTGATTATATAGCTATTGCACAGAAGATAGCACTTTACAGAGTGATATGTGAGGCGGTCAATAATGCTATAAAACATGGGCAGGCAAAGAATATAGATGTCAGGTTAAAGTTAACCGACAATTCCATAGAACTGACGGTTGAAGATGACGGATCTGGCTTTTCCAAAGATGACAAAGATTTCCGTGAAGGCAACGGATTGAGAAATATGAGAAGCATAGCTGTTTTGCTTAAAGGATTTTTGAGTATAGTACAGCGTGACAAAAGCGGAGTTAGAGTAAGACTTAGTTTACCGAGATAAGGAGGCATATATGGTACTTGTTTTGGATGACCATCCCATTGCAAGACAGGGATTGGAATCTGTAATAAAACTGCACAGACCGGATGAAGAGACTGTGCAAGCCGGTACGGTAAAAGAGGCTATTGATTTGACTAAGGAAAAATCAATAGACAGTGTGTTTGTGGATTTGAATTTACACAATGAAAGCGGATTTGACTTCTTGGAGTGGATACAGAGTCAGAACAAAAAAATATAAAAAAACCTTTTGTTATAACATCATCCTCAAGTGAGAGCGATTTTGTAAAAGCAAAAAATATGGGCATAGATGCATATATACTTAAGGATGCTTTTATAGATGATATTATGTACAGCTTAAGAGTTGTGGACAGAGGAGGAAAGTTCTATTCATCAGATTTGATGGCAAATGTCGGAAACACTTCTGAAGATGATAAAAGGATTGATACATTGACAAGAAGAGAACTTGAAGTGGCATTGCTTTTTGCGAGAGGGATATTCCAATGCAAAGATTGCAAATAATTTGTCGATATCGGAAGGTACGGTAAAGAAGCATATTTCAAATATATTCAGCAAGTTGGAGATATATAACAGAACTGAAGTTTTGGTATTTGTTGAAAAACATATGGAAAGATTTCAAACGATATTAAATTCTTAAGTGATAAACTTGAGATTTTTAAAAATATATTTTTAGGAGAAGAGTGGATATGCATAAGAAATTTTTTTGGGGGTAAAGTCCTGTATTTTTCAGGGGCTTTATTTATCGGATTGGTTGTGGCAGGTACAGGCTATGCAAGCTGGAATTCAAGTATCAGTGCACAGGTTAATCTTACAAGCGGTACTATGGATGTGGAGTTTAGTAAGAGTAATGAGAAGTACTCTGCCGGCATTGCAGATGTAAACGGCAATGTGGAAACTCCTGTTTTCAGCACAGTTTAATCCCACAGATAAGGAACTTGAAATATCTTTTGATGAAGGGTTGCCTGTCAATGCATTACTTGAGGGCAAGCTTTTGAGACTGGATTTTCAAATAACACCTGCACAGGGAAGCAGTGTAAATAAATTAAATTATACAAAGCTTGATTTATCAAAGACGGGAGAGAATGTGGAGCTACAGGCGGACAGTGCCGCTTTTATATATAACGGAGTCAGCTATGCACTTGGAGAAAATGAATCTCTATATACACAGCCGCTTAGGTTTGAGGTTTATGAGACTTTGAGTAAGGAAGATAAGGATGAGAGTATAGGTCAGATTTATTTAAAGCTTAGTGATGAAAGTGCAAATATGATCAAAGATTTGCCGACAAAGCTTGATATAGATGCATCTAATCTTGAAGAGCTTGGGGATGATACCTTAGGTGTACAAAACGGTGTGGTGGTTAAGTACTCACTTGAAATTCCTTATGATGTATTTCAGGCAGGTTCAAAAGTAAATAAGAGTGTAAAATAGGAGGCAATATGAAAAAAACGGTATTAGCCGTCTTGGTAGCGGTTATGGCAATGTCATCAGGAATAACGGCGTTTGCATACTGGAAATCAGAGCTTAAGGTAAAGGCAAATATTCCGGTTGTATACGATGTGGATATAGAGATGAGCGGTGATGTTAAGGGTCAGGAAAAGGTTGATCCGGCTGATAAAGGAGATATCACTATAAGACCGGATCAGGATAAAAAATCCGCTTCTGAAAGTGTACAGGAAGAATCGACTGCAAATACTGAGGAGCAGACTACCAAAGAAAACATACAAAATAAGTCCAAGCATTGAAGAAACAAAAGAAAGTATAACAAAGACAGAGAATAATACTGAAAGCAAGGCGGAAGCGGACACAAACAATGAGGAAATTAAGCGCTGAAAAACAGATATGCAATATATGCAAGTCTGCTTTTTAATATGTGTTATAATACCGGCTTTGCCGTATATTAAAGGAAGACTTGGCACTGTGCCTTTAGCCGTGTCACTGTATTGGTGCGTACTTACAGGTATCATATTTTTTATATTGCCGCGTCTTTATATTATACATAAAGGAGATAAGGACCTGACAGGGTACGGTATTTCAGGCGGTATAATATTTATAGCCATACAATTTGTACCTGCGGTATTTATGAAAAAACTTGCCTCAAGTCCGTATGATATATCGGTACTTGGAATACTTTTTAATATGATTACAGTATTACCGCAGATTGCGGCAAGAGAGATGATAAGGCAATATTCGTTTGCTGCGGTGCATAAGACCTGCAAATACAAAAGAGCTGTAATTGTTATTATAACGGTTATATTTTGTTTGACAGAAATAAACTTTGGCGGTTTAACGGCTGCAAAGAGTACAAAAGATATTTTTATATACAGTGTACAGACGATATTTCCGATAATAACAAAGAATGTCTTGGTATCTTTACTTGTATTTTACGGAGGAGTATTACCGGGTTTAATATATTTGAGCATAATACAGATTTTTCAGAGGTGTTTTCCGGTGTTACCTGAACTTCCTTGGCTTTTGGAAGGGTCTATCGGTATTGCATTTCCGATAATATATTCAATGTTTGTAGTGGACCATGTATTTTCCGGAGACAGGTATGAGAGTAAGGACAGGAAAGCGGATATAAAAAGGTTTGGTATCACTTTTTGTTTGCCACATTATTTGTATGGTTTTTGTGGGTGTATTCCTGTCTATCCCAAAGCTATACTTACAGGAAGTATGGAGCCGCTTATAATGCCCGGGGATATGGTACTGATAAAAAAGATAGACAAAGAAGAAGAGATAAATGCGCTTAGTGAAGGTGAGATTATCTGCTTTAAAAGAGATGATATAACTATAGTTCACAGGATAGAAAAAGTTTTACAGGATAAGGCGGGTAATATAAGCTTTCAGACTAAAGGAGACAATAATAATGCAGTTGATGAGAGAAAGGTGGAGCCTAACGATGTCAGAGGTATCGTTATAAAGGTGATTCCGAAGGTGGGCTTACCGGGGCTGCTTTTAAGAGTACAGAATAAAATTCCTGAAGGAGTTGTGGACAAATAATGAAGGTTGTAAAGGGCAAAGAAGCCGACACTGAAAATAAACAATGTATTAAACTGACAAAAGAGGCAAGAATATTTTTGTATGCGACAGGTTTGATACTTTTGCTGGCAAGTATAGCGGCACTGTTTATAAAGCTCAGACCGCATACACAGACAAAAGAGACGAGTGTAAACAGTTATAACATTACAACTCAGGCATCCTACAAGGTGCATCTGCAAAAGAATGATATCTTTGACGGAGATTTTTTGGAAGAGGGCAGAGTTTATCCGAGTGCGATTACAGATACTGTAAGTATTGATTTTAATTCTGAAATTATCTTGACAAATGCCGTCAATTTAGCCGGAGACTACACTATAAGTGCGGTATTACAGGGCTATCAGGCAGGTGAGGGCGATGAAAAGAGCATAATATATGAAAAGGTATATCCGCTTTGTAGACGGTAAGATAGATGAGAATGTGACCGACGATGTTAAGATAGATAAGAGCCTTGATATAGACAGAATGACTTACAAAAAAATTATGCACAGGAGATAGAGGGCAAGCTTGGAGGTGAAACCGACAAGGACTTTATATACTCTTTTAGCGGTAAGTACAGTATAGACGGTGAGGAAAAGGAATTTTCTTATAAGGTGGATATTCCTATTTCAAATGATAAGTTCTATCAGATAAAAAAGGATGATGTAAGTACTGATAAAGGCGATATAACGGAAACGACTACGGTAAGTTCAAAGGCAGGATTTAAAGAGTATGCACTATATCTATTCTTGCTTATCATATCGGCTTTGATATTGGTATTTGTGAGGTTTTTCAGTGCCGAGGCTGTAGGAGAAGAATTAAAGCTTAAAAAACTTATGCAGTTTATGAGAAAATACGGCAGCAGGATGATATGTATTGATACCTTACCGGCATTTGAAGAAAGACCGTTTATAAAAATAAAGAGTATGGCAGATATATTGGAGCTTTCAGATGAGATAAAAGAGCCGATATTTTATGTTGATGGAGAGAATAATCTGCCTAAGGACGGAAAAATATATATATTTGCAAAGAGGTATGTATATATTTTTGAAATGAAGGTCAACGAGTAGTAATCCTCCTACTACTTTAGTGGTAGTCGGATTATGACCCGGGTATGTTTTAATTATTTATTAAATAAGATAGAATAATCTCATGAGGAAAACTAAGATTAGTTTTAAAGTTGAATATCATGATTAACAACATAATTTTATAATTCAGGAGGAAGATATGAAGCGTTCAAGAAGAAATACTTTAGTTGGTGGAATAATGGCATTGGGATTGGTGTTGGCAGGTACAGGATATGCTTATTGGACCGATTCACTTAATGTAACAACTAAGGCAACAACGGGTGATTTTGGAGTTAAATTCGTAGATTTAGGATTATATGGACAGTACGCAGATGAGACTATGAAGGGTGCAGGCTGGTCTATAGTAGACGGTGTAGGTGATTTAGGTTATGTAGGCGACCAGTTCTTCATCAGAGCGGACCAGGATCACAACGCTATAGCAAGAAAGGGCAGTGTTGAGCAGTATAAGGAAAGAGCAAAGGGCTACAACAATGTTGATTTCAATGCAGAGTTAAAGGATAAGGAGCAGCTTTCTAAGGATATCGGTAAATCTTACGGAAAGATCGTTACAGATGCAAGCGGCAAGATTCAGATAACAGTTGACAATATGTATCCGGGATATGCACAGGTATTCCGTTCAGATATCGTTAATGTAGGTGATATAGCAGCTAAGCTCAGCGATATTAAGTTTGAGGCTAAGGGTCTTGATATGAAGGAGAAGGACCTCGGCAATCTTAAGGATATGATCGGTGTTGCGGTATATATTCAGAGAGAGCAGTATCAGCCTACAAAGTCAGGTAATGAGGATGTATTCAAGCTTGCAAAGGCTGTTGCAGCAAATGTACCTAATGATGACAGATTCTTTACAGTCGGAGGGGTTGACTTTGTAAGATTGTCAGGACTTGAGGATCAGGATATTAAGGCTGCACTTGAGAACAATGTTATCAAATGTGCTCCTTCTACAGATCAGAGACTTGATATCTTCGTAGGTTTGGCTATGGATCCCTGACGCAGAGGGAAGATTCACAACAGGTACAGCAGAGAAGAGAACAAACAACGATGATAAGTTAAGCCAGGGCAAGGGCGTTCAGCTTTCAATGGATCTTCTTTGGGATCAGTTCAACGCAGGTAAGGACGCAGGAACAACAAATATTTTGACAAAGCAGAACAAGGCTGCAAACTAATAATACAGACAGTAAAACAAGTAGAGGCGGGTCATCTGACCCGCCTCTTTTTATTCATCTTTTATTTATTGGAAATTAAAAATATTATGCATTATAATACATTCATATAAAAATTAAATAAAAAAATTAAATTGAAGATTTCATATAAGGTGATAAAAATAATACTAAAGTAATCGTGAAAGCGAACATAATAGAGAGGAGATATAACAATGAGTAGAAAAAAACGATTTTTATTTATTCTTCTGGGGTGGCCTTATCATGATGGTAGTAGGTTTGTTCTTCTTATCGCAGAAGGTGACTGTAACAAGTACCTTTTGGGGCAGCGGCTTTCGTATGATGGGCATGAATGTTAACTCAGGGCTTGTTATAGTGCCGCTTATATTTTCTTTGATATGGCTGTTTATCAAGCCGAACTTGGGATCCAAGATAGCAATGGTACTAAGCGTTATCTTCATAATAGCAAGTCTTATTCAGTCAACGAGATTTTATATTCAGTACTTGTCACTGTTTGATTGGGTAGTGATGCTTGTACTTATATTTGGAGGTATGGCATTTATTGCAAAGAGCCTGTTAATGAAATGATATAGTGTTTAATATTATGTTTGAAATATAAAAGGGCAGCCACCGCACAGTGACTGCTCTTTTTTTTGAAATTATTCTTCAACAATTTCCGCTGCCTTATGTCCTGCCACCATAGCATGACCTGTAATAAAACACATAACGAGTCCTACTACAGCTACAGCTGCCCAAAATAAATGTTTCTTTAACATATTTACTCCTTACTGAACCCAAACGCCGTCTGCGTTTATATTGTATCCGTCAACAGTTGTATTTGTAACCATTTCACCGTTGGCATCAAGATAGTACCAAAGTCCTTTATACTCTATCCAGCCCTTCTTGTAAAGTCCGGATTCTTCAAAGTAGTACCACTTGTTATTGATAAGTGCCCAGCCTACAGGCATATCTCCGTTTGGCTGATTTAAGTAATATCTGAATCCCTTTGAATCTGTAATCCATCCTGTCTGCATAACACCGTTTGCATCAAAATAATACCAATGACCGTTTACCATAAACCAGTTTGTAGCATGTGTACCGTCAGGTTTTCTGTAGTACCACGAGTTGTTTGACTGATACCAACCGCCGTTGCTTGTTGAAGTGTTGGTAGTATTTGATGTATTTGTTGACGGGTTAAGTGATGATGGTATTGCTTCTGTTCTTCTTAAATTCGGCTATAGTGTCTGCATCAAAAAGTCTCAGCATCAGACTGAATACTCATATCAGGGCCACCTTTTAGTGGATATACCTTGAAATTTGAATAGCTTCCGCACCGTTGTCGATAATAAGTTTTGTGAAATCATACTTTGCAGCACTTGTGCTGTTGTTGCACCGATCTTTTTATTTGCCTTTAAAAAGTTGTACCTTTGTACTTTGGTCTGAATCCTCAGCCTCGTCCCATGTTGCAAGTGCCTTGCTCCGTCGTCCCATGATGCACCACCTATAGAATAGTCGCCTGCCGCAAAAAAACAGACATACTCATAAAGAGTGAAAAACCATGGATAACATTAAAAATCAGTTTCTTCATAAATATCCTTTCTTTTTATAAGTTCTATTTGTCTTAAAAAGACACACTCATAAGTCTATTCTAGCATATAAAGGCAATACTTTATATTAAATTTAATTAAATATAGTTTACTCTTTCTTAAACTTTATTCTGATTCTTTACTATACAAAGATATCTGTACATACTTGCCGGAGAACAGGAGAGTCTGTGCCCTACAGTCTTTATAGCTCCCTTCATGGAAAAGATCCCCTTTTGATAAAGTTGCTTTATTATATCAAGTTTTTCGATATGGCTAAGCTTATTAAATGGGAGTTTACTGTCGATACGAAGCAGTATCTCATCAATAGCATTTGAAATACTGTCTGAGAAGATTTCCTGTTCACAGTTTCCCTTTATCTCAATAGATATATTTTTTTGCTCACATAGTTGTCCGGGATGACAGAGTGAGAACACCAGATTTGAAAGCTCCTTGTACCTGTTGTCGTCAAAACTTATATTCAATGCACCTATAAGATTGTTATCGGTATCCTTTATATAAAAAGTGGAACATCTTAAAATCTTACCGTTACCTGACAGTGCACGGTAGTTTGAAAGCCACTTTTCAGTAGATGAAGTACTTTTATTAAGTATGGTTTTCATAGCCGGACTTATAGTATCACCTGATTTTCTCCCGCTTATCTCTCCGTTTACTATGTGTAATATATGCTTTCAGATCATATACTATAATCTCATAGTCGGGACCGAGCAGTGTACTTAAAAAAAGTTTGAAATATCAATGTACCTGCCTATATTAAATTCATTCATATTTACCCCCAATATATTTGTTTAGTCAGCAAAATATAAATTGCAAACTGAAAACGCTCTATATTTATTATATCAAAACTTGAAAGAATATAATAGAAAAAAATGAAAAATTATACAAAATTAGCTAAAATAAGAAAGAAAAAGAGAAATGGAGGGGAAAAAAATCGATGTCTCAAAAAAATTCTCATAAAAAAATTCTCAAAGAGAGTTTGAAAGCAAAAAAATATGTCGCTTTTACTGCAAAGATACAGATAATAATATTTCAAAAAAATTATCAGCAGGAAGTTTTTTTGCTTTTTGTTGAGAAAAATTTAGAAAATCATATTTTAATGCATATTGCACAGAAATATACGAAAAAAACACTTTTCACAAAGACTTTTTATTAAACAATATTGACAATAATTAAAATTAGTGATAAATTATTCTCATAAGGATATTTAGATAATAAACCTTTAAAAATACAAATAAATTGTAGAAAATGTGTACACACTATGAAAAATACAATGTGAAGGAATAAGTGTTATCTACTATATTATAGAAATTGTAATACCGTCCGCCAGTCGTTTGTTACGATGACCGGGGTATCAAATAATTATATTTGGAGGTATTAAAATGGAGTATGAGAAAATGTTAGGTGTGGAGGCACCGAAGTCATGGACACATGTAGTCAGAGAGGTTCCTACAGTTACACAGGAGCAAAGAAAGAAAAGGCGCTTGAGATGACTCATTACAATGAGTTTGCATTCCCGGCAGGTCTTTTTATATATTGACTGCCTTTCAGACTCAGGTACTACATCAATGACGGATACACAGTGGTCAGCTATGTTCCTTGCCGATGAATCATATGGTAGAAACAAGGGATACTATGTTTTACTGGATGCATTCAGAGACGTTTGGGAGAGAGGCGACGATCAGAAGAGACTCATCAACTACATCAAAGAGGGCGTTGACAAAGATGATGTAGAAGATGATGAACGAGGTGTATCTGGTTGACTACGAGGGTGGATTTATCAACGGCGGTAAAGTACCAGCTTTCCAGACCGAATACATTTATTGTTCCGCAGGGACGTTGTGCGGAGGCGCTTTTTATTTGACGTATTAAAGCCTTTTATTTGCAAGAAGATGGCCGGGTAAGGTATTTACCATTCCGTCAAATGCACACTTTGATACAACAGAGGGCAATATCAAGCAGATGGGAAATATTCCAAGAAATCTTTTCCATAAGGAAGTTTTGTTTGAAGTACCTGAGAGCGGAAAGTATGAAAAGAATCCTTTTCAAGGGAGATATGGATATTGATAAACTGAATCAGCTTATAGAGGCTGTAGGCGTTGAGAATGTTCCGCTTATATATTCAACAGTAACCAACAACTCCGTATGCGGACAGGCCGTATCTATGGGCAATATCAGAGAGGTTTCAAAGATCGCTCATAAGTACAATATACCATTTGTTATGGACGGCGCAAGATGGGCTGAAAACTGCTACTTTATCAAGATGAATGAAGAGGGTTACAGAGATAAGTCAATCTGTGAGATAGCAAAAGAGATGTTCTCTTACTTTGATGTGGTTTCAGCTTCACTTAAGAAAAACGGACATGCAAATATGGGCGGAGTTTTTGGCTTTCCGTGACAAGGGTCTGTTCTGGCAGAAGTTTCTCCGAGTTTCAATGAGGACGGCAGTGTAAAGACTGATATCGGACATCTTTTGAAGGTTCGTCAGATATCGGCTTACGGTAATGATTCTTACGGCGGTATGTCAGGGACATGATATCATGGCGCTTTGCCAGGGAATGTATGAAGAGGCAAGATTTGATTATCAGGATGAGAGAGTAAGACAGTGCCAGTATTTGGCGGACGGACTTACAGCTAACGGTGTACCTGTAGTACAGCCGGCCGGCGGACATGGAGTATATATTGATGTTGATAAGTTCTTTGGATATAAGAGAGGACATGAAAGCTTTGCAGGGTCAGGCACTCTCACTTGAGATGATTCATCGTTACGGTATACGTTGTTCAGAGCTTGGAGATTTTCTCAATGGAGTATGATCTTAAGTCTCCTGAGCAGCAAAAAGAGGTATGTAATGTTGTTCGTTTGGCTATCAACAGAAGCCAGTTCAGCAAACAGCATATGGACTATATAATTGCAGCATTGACACAGCTTTACAAGGATAGAGACACTATCCCGAATCTTAAGATTACATTCGGTCACACATTGCCGATGAGACATTTTCCACGCTTGGGCAGAGCCTTATGCTCCGACCAAGGAAGAGATGTGTGACGAGGAAAACTACAAATATTGGGAAAATAAATAAGATATAAAGCGGTCCGGCCGATGCGGTCGGGCTGCTATCCAATAAGGGGGACTTGTTTTTTTAACAAGATGGAGGAAGTTTATGGGTTTGGATAATACACCTGCAAAAGCAGGATGGTTTTTAACTCACAAATAGGGTTTATTATAGCATGTGTAGGCTCGGCCGTAGGTATGGGAAATCTGTGGAGATTTCGGTGCTGGTGTCAGCCTGGGGGATGACTTTTTCTGATTCCTTACTTCATATTTGTTATACTTATAGGAAGTACAGGTGTTGTTGAGGAAATCGCACTAGGAAGGAGCACAGGTAAAGGTCCTATAGGAGCCTTCGGTGCAGCTATGGCACATGCAGGTAAGAGTAGAAAAAGTAGGTGAGAGCATCGGCATCATACCTACTATAGGTTCTTTGGCACTTGCTATCGGATATTCATGTGTAGTCGGATGGATATTCAAATATGTTGTAATGGCATTTACAGGTAAGGTATTTGCAATGGGTACAAATATGGACCTCATAGGCACTACCTTCGGTACAACAGCAAGTGCCTTCGGCAATAATATGTGGATAGTAATTGCGCTTATTGTCAACTTTTGCAATTATGGCATTTTCGGAGTTGCGGACGGTATTGAGAAAGCAAACAAGCTTTATGATGCCGCTTCTTTTTGTAATGATGATAGGTCTGGCTGTTTATATAGGGTATACAGCCGGGAGCGGTTAACGGATATAAGTATATATTTACTGTAAATCCTGAAGGATTAAAGGATATCAGACTTTGGATATTTGCATTCGGACAGGCATTCTTCTCATTGTCTATAGCCGGCAACGGTACCGTTATTTACGGTTCTTACTTAAGTAAGAAAGAGGATGTACCTTTCTCAGCAATGAATATAGCTATATTTGATACCTGTGCGGCTCTTTTTGGCAGCGCTTGTTATTATACCGGCTATGGCTACATCAGGTGCGGAGCTTAGTGAAGGCGGTCCCGGACTTATGTTTATCTACCTTGTAAATATAATGAATCAGATGCCGGGCGGAATGATAGTCGGAATAGTATTCTTTGTATGTGTTACATTTGCAGGACTCAGTTCTTTGGTCAACTTATATGAGGCGCCTGTAGCTACTTTGCAGCAGCAGTTTAAAGCTTGGCAGATTGCAGTCTGTAGGTATTATAGGAGTAATCGGAGTTGTTGTTGCAATACTTATACAGGGAATCGTTTCAAACTGGATGGATGCGGTATCAATATATATCTGCCCGATAGGTGCGGTACTTGCTTCAGTTATGTTGTTCTTCATATTCGGAAAGAAGTATACAATGGAAGCTGTAAATACCGGTGCAAAAGAAGCCGAAGGGAGATATGGTTCTTCCTTGGAAAGTATGTATATACAGGACTTGCATTACTGGCACTTATAGCCGGAGCATTCTACGGCGGAATCGGTTGATTTTATTACATATTTTATAAAAACTCTCAACTCAAAAAAAGTTGGGAGTTTTTTGTTCAATTTTTGAAAAAAAGTTGTTGACAAATCCTTATATATAGAATATAGTAGCTAATAGAGATTAGCACTCTACATAAGTGAGTGCTAACAAACAAAGAAGGGAGGAGCGAATGGATTCAGATGACAGGAAAGCGATTATTTTAAAAGCTATCATAAAGAACTATATGGAAACCGGGGAGCCGGTCGGTTCAAGAACTATTTCAAAGCTCCCTGAATTAAACTTAAGTTCCGCTACTATAAGAAATGAGATGAGCGACCTTGAAGAGATGGGCTACATTTTACAGCCGCATACTTCGGCAGGACGAATTCCTTCAGATAAGGGATACAGATTTTATGTAGATGAGATCTTGAGAGAAAAGGAGATAGAGACTGAGGAGTTCAAGGATCTGATGTTCAAAAAAAGGTGGACAGATTGGAAAAATGTCTTAAAGCAGTTGGCAAAAGATAATTGCAAGAGATACCAATTATGCCGCAATGATATCAGGACCTACTATCCACTCAAATAAAGTAAAAGTTTTTGCAGCTCTCAAAGATGGACAGATTTAAGCTTCTGCTGGTTACGGTAGCTGAAGGAAATATTATCAACAATAAGATAATAGATATCGACAGTGAAATATCGGACAGTGAGATTTTTAAATTTGAATCTTCTTATAAATACTTCTCTAAACGGACTCACTGTAGAAGAGATAAGCTTAAGCATTATGAACAAGTTACGAACGGATGCCGGAGTTTACGGAGATATAGTTGATAAGGTTTTGCGAGAGGTTGCGGCGGTATTTGAAAGTGCTACCGATAATCTGGAGATATATACAAGCGGTACGACAAATATTTTCAAGTATCCTGAAATATCCGACAGAGAAAAAGGCAAGTCAGCTTGTGGATGCCTTTTGAGGAGAAAGGATAAGCTGAAGGAGATGCTTGCAAAGGTTTGTGACGATGACAAGGACGGTATCAAAGTTTATATAGGAAACGAGGTACCTGTTTCAGATATGAGAGATCTTTCAGTAGTTACAGCCAATTATGAAATAGGCGAAGGACTTAGAGGTACTATCGGTATAGTAGGACCGAAGAGAATGGACTATGAAAAGGTACTAAAGACTGTAAAGACTGTAATGGCATCTTTGGATGAGCAGTTTAAAAATGATGAATAAGGAGAGGGCTGTGGAAGAAAAAGATTTTAAAAGAGAACAGGAAGAAAATAAGGAAGTTTTAGAAGGCGAAGAAGCAAGTAAAGTTGCTACAGAAGCCGAAGAAACTCCTGAGGAAGCGGCGGCAAAGGCAGCAGCTATGGAAGCTGAAGCCCGTGAGGCTTTCAGTGATGAAAATCTTGAAGAAAAGCAAGATAAAAAAGATATTGCCATTGCGGATTTGACGGACAGACTCAAAAGAAGCATGGCGGAGTTTGATAATTTCAGAAAGCGAAGCGAGAAGGAAAAAGCGACCATGTTTGATATGGGTGCAAGAAGTATTGCAGAAAAGATTTTGCCGGTAGTTGACAATTTCGAACGTGCGATGGTTGCGGCACCTAAGGAAGGAGACGGTAAGGCATTCGCTGACGGAATTACAATGATATACAATCAGTTAAAAAAGACTCTTGAGGATTTGGGGAGTAAAAGCCTATTGATTGTGTAGGGGCAGGCATTTGACCCGAACTTTCACAATGCGGTGATGCATATTGAAGATGAAAGTCTTGGTGAGAATGTGGTTGCAGAGGAACTTTTAAAGGGATATATGTATAAGGACTCTGTTCTTAGACATAGTATGGTAAAGGTTGCCAACTAAGTTGACAATATATTTTACACTGTAAAAGGTGTTAAATATTTTATATAGATTAAATATTTTGATTATTGGAGGAAATTATAATGAGCAAGATTATTGGTATAGATTTAGGTACAACAAACAGCTGTGTAGCAGTTATGGAGGGTGGAAAGCCTGTAGTTATTCCGAACTCTGAAGGTTCAAGAACAACACCTTCAGTTGTAGCATTTACAAAGACAGGTGAGAGACTTATAGGTGAGCCTGCAAAGCGTCAGGCGGTTACAAATGCCGACAGAACAATCTCTTCAATCAAGAGACATATGGGTACAGATTATAAGGTAACTATCGACGGTAAGTCATATACACCACAGGAGATTTCAGCAATGATTCTTCAAAAGCTTAAGGCTGATGCTGAAAGCTACTTGGGTGAGAAGGTTACAGAGGCCGTTATCACAGTTCCGGCATACTTTAACGATGCACAGCGTCAGGCAACAAAGGATGCAGGTAAGATTGCAGGTCTTGATGTAAAGAGAATTATCAACGAGCCTACAGCTGCAGCACTTGCATACGGTCTTGACAACGATGCCGAGCAAAAGATTATGGTATACGACCTTGGTGGCGGTACATTCGATGTTTCAATCATTGAGATCGGTGACGGTGTTATAGAAGTTTTGGCTACAAACGGTGATACACATCTTGGTGGTGACGACTTTGATAACAAGATTACAGATTGGCTTGTAAGCGAGTTTAAGAAGGCTGAGGGTGTAGACCTTTCAACAGATAAGATGGCACTTCAGAGATTGAAAGAAGCTGCAGAGAAGGCTAAGAAGGAGCTTTCAACATCAACAACTACAAATATCAACCTGCCTTTCATCACAGCAACAGCTGAGGGACCTAAGCACCTTGATATGACTCTTACAAGAGCTAAGTTTGATGAGCTTACTCATGACCTTATCGAAAGAACTGCAGTTCCTGTACAGAACGCACTTAGGATGCAGGTATCACAGCAAGTGAGCTTGGTAAAGTATTGCTTGTAGGCGGTTCTACAAGAATGATCAATGCACAGGAGAAGGTAAAAAGAGCTTACAGGTAAGGAACCTTCAAAGAGCATCAACCCTGATGAGGGTGTTGCAATCGGTGCAAGTATTCAGGGCGGTAAGCTTTCAGGTGAGATCAGGTGCAGGAGATGTATTGCTTCTTGATGTTACTCCGCTTTCACTTTCAATTGAGACAATGGGCGGTATAGCTACAAAGCTTATCGAGAGAAATACTACAATACCTACAAAGAAGAGCCAGATATTCTCTACAGCTGCAGACAATCAGGAAGCTGTTGATATCCACGTAGTACAGGGTGAGAGACAGTTTGCAAGAGATAACAAGACTCTCGGTCAGTTCAGACTTGACGGAATCCTTCCTGCAAAGAGAGGTGTTCCACAGATCGAGGTTACATTTGATATAGATGCAAACGGTATCGTTAATGTTTCAGCTAAGGACCTTGGAACAGGTAAAGGAGCAGCATATCACAATCACATCAGGTTCAAATATGTCTGAGAGCGATATAGATAAGGCTGTAAAGGAAGCTGCAGAGTTTGAGGCTCAGGATAAGAAGAGAAAAAGAAGGTATCGATGCAAGAAACGAAGCTGACTCAATGGTATTCCAGACAGAGAATGCGCTTAAGGAAGTAGGGAGACAGCTTGGATGCAGGTGATAAGGCTGCAGTTGAGGCCGATCTTAACACACTTAAGGAAGCTATAAACAGAGCACCGATCGATGCAATGACTGAAGATCAGGTAAATGATATCAAGGCAGGCAAGGAAAAAGCTATGGAAAGCGCTCAGAAGTTGTTTGCAAAGGTATATGAGAAGTCGGGGAGCACAGGGAGCAACAGGTGCCGAGGGTGCTACACAGGCAGGCGGCGAGGCAACAGGCTCATCAAGTGATGACGACGTTATAGATGCTGATTACAAAGAGGTATAATAAGGAGAGCAAAGGATGGCAGAGAGTAAAAGAGATTACTATGAAGTACTTGGCGTTGACAAAAAACGCTGATGACTCTGCAATAAAAAAAGGCATATAGAGCGCTGGCAAAGAAGTATCATCCGGATGCAAACCCGGACAATCCCTGAAGCTGAGAAAAAGTTCAAGGAAGCCGGTGAAGCGTATGCTGTACTAAGCGATCCTGAAAAGAGAAGACAGTATGACCAATTCGGTCATGCTGCCTTTGACGGTGGAGCAGGTGCGGGAGCCGGCGGCTTTGGCGGATTCGGAGGCTTCTCAGGCTTTGACTTCGGCGGTGACGATATCTTCGGAGACTTGTTTGGAGGAATGTTCGGAGGCGGCGGTGCAGGCAGGGCCACAAGAAACGGACCTATGAAGGGTGCCAATGTCAAAGTTGCGGTAAGGCTTACATTTGAAGAGGCTGTTTTTCGGATGTAAGAGATGTTACCGTCAACTACAAGGACGAATGCGCTACCTGTCACGGAAGCGGTGCCAAGGCAGGGTACTTCACCTACCACATGTCCGAAGTGTAACGGTAAGGGACAGATAAGATATTCGCAGCAGACAATATTTGGAACTATGCAGAATGTAAAGACCTGTCCTGACTGCGGCGGAAGCGGAAAGATTATAAAGGATAAATGTCCTGACTGTCACGGAAACGGTTATATTCAGACCAAGAAGAAATTTGAGGTGAATATACCGGCAGGTGTCGACAACGGTATGTCTGTAAGAGTTGCAGGCGGAGGTGAGCCGGGAGTAAACGGCGGACCTAGAGGAGACTTGCTTGTAGAGGTGATTGTAAGCCCTCATCCTATATTCAAGCGTCAGGATACAAATATATATTCCACAGTGCCGATAAGCTTTGCAAAGGCTGCACTCGGAGGCAGTATCAGAGTAAAGACTGTGGACGGTGATGTGGATGTATCTATTAAAGCAGGTACACAGACAGACAGCAGAGTCAGATTAAAGGGCAAGGGTGTTCCTTCTCTCAGAAATAAGAATGTACGAGGTGACCACTATATTACATTGGTGGTATCGGTACCTACAAAACTTACAAAAGAGCAGAAGGCCGCACTTGAGGCTTTTGATGCTACAATGAATAAATAATATTTTATAAAACATTTATTGTTTGGACGATTCGGAAGTCACGGGATTATAACTCGTGGCTTCTTTTACGTTCGTATTTGACGTATATACAGCTGTGAAGTATAATCAAAGTCAGAATAAAGCTAATAACGAGGTGTATTTATGGGAAAGATCAAAGTTGAAAGATGTGATATAGAAGGACTCTGTGTGATAACTCCTACAGTGTTTAAGGATGACAGAGGTTACTTTGTAGAGACATATAATAAAAATGATTTTACAGAGGCAGGTCTTGACATGGAGTTTGTACAGGACAATCAGTCAAAGTCATCAAAGGGAGTACTCAGAGGCTTGCATTTTCAAAAGGAACATCCGCAGGGTAAGCTTGTAAGAGTTTTAAGCGGCGAGGTATACGATGTGGCTGTGGACTTAAGAAAAGACTCAAAGACATACGGCAAATATTTCGGTGTGGTACTTTCAGACGAGAACAAGAAGCAGTTTTATATACCGAAGGGATTTGCACACGGATTTGTAGTACTTTCAGATGAGGCGGTATTTGCATATAAGTGTACCGACTTCTATCATCCGAACGATGAGGGCGGACTTAAGTATGACGACCCTGATATAGGTATAGATTGGCCGATAGAAGGACTCAACCTAATCATGTCTGAGAAGGATACAAAGTGGAAAGGACTGAAGGAGACATTCAAGTTCTAATAAAATAACGAATGGAAACGGATATGAATATAATATCGCTTATACGAGAAATATTAAAATCAAGAAATATCATATGGGATTTGGCAAAGGCCGATTTTAGGAAGCGCTTTGTCGGGTCCTATTTTGGCGTGGCATGGATGTTTGTGCAGCCGGTGGTAACGGTACTTATATACTTTTTGATTTTTCCAAATGGGATTTAAAAAGTGTGCCGCCTGTGCCGGAGTGCCTTATGTAGTATGGCTTGTACCGGGAATTGTACCTTGGTTTTTCTTTGCGGAGTCACTTAACTTGGGTACTTCGGTACTTTCGGAATACAATTATCTGGTAAAAAAGGTAGTATTTAATGTGTCGATACTTCCTGTGATCAAGGTGATTTCATGCCTGATAGTACATGGAATCTTCGTGGTAATAATGCTTGTAATGACATTGGCATTCGGCAGACTGCCTATGGCAAGCTGGATAGGAATAATATACTACAGCTTCTGCCTTTCGGTATTTGCACTTGCAATTATATATATAACCTGTGCAATCAATGTATTCTTTAAGGATATGGCGCAGATAGTGGGTATCGCACTGCAGTTTCGGGCATGTGGATGACACCGATTATGTGGGACCCTACAATGTTCAGTTATTTTCCTTCAAAAGTGGAGACGATAATGAAGCTGAATCCTGTGTACTATGTGGTGGTGGGCTACAGAGACAGTATCCTAAGAGGCAACTACTTTTTTGAAAGACCGGGACTTACACTATATTTTTTTGGGTGGTCACCATAGTACTTTTTTTATTTATCGGACTTAGACTTTTCAATAAGTTAAGACCGCATTTTTTTCAGATGTATTATAAGGAGAAGTATGCAGAGCAACTTAGCAATAAATGTCTGTGATGTAACAAAGATTTACAGACTGTATGATAAGCCTATAGACAGGTTAAAGGAAAGTATTTCCCTTACACATAAAAAATATCATAAGGAATTTTTTGCCCTGGATAAAAATATCCTTTTGCGTGGAGAAGGGTTCTACTGTGGGCATTATCGGAACAAACGGTTCGGGAAAGTCCACCATACTGAAGATAATAACAGGTGTATTAAATCCCACCACAGGAAGCGTGGAAGTGGACGGCAATATATCAGCACTTCTTGAGCTTGGTGCAGGTTTTAACATGGACTACACGGGTATTGAAAATATATACATGAACGGTACAATGATGGGATTTTCAAAAGCGCAGATGGATGAAAAGCTTGATGAGATACTTGAGTTTGCGGATATAGGCGATTTTGTATATCAGCCTGTAAAGACCTATTCATCAGGTATGTTTGTGCGACTTGCCTTTGCACTTGCAATCAATGTGGAACCTGAAATATTGATAGTGGATGAGGCGCTTTCCGTAGGAGACGTTTTCTTCCAGGCCAAGTGTTACAGGAGAATGGAAGAGATAAGAAAGACAGGTACAACCATACTTATGGTAACCCATGATATGGGAAGTGTAATAAAATACTGTGACAAGGTAATACTTCTTAATAAGGGAAAATTCCTTGCAGAGGGACCTGCCGGAGAGATGGTGGATTTGTATAAGAAGATACTGGCAGGAAGAATGGATGACCTTGAAGCGGACCTTGCAAAGAGGCTTGACAGTAATTTTGCGGATATGATGGAATTAAACAATGACATCAACAAGACACATGTAAAAGAACATGACGGACTTATGAAGGAAAAGATGTCAATCAATCCGAATAAGACAGAGTACGGTGACGGCAGGGCGGAAATTTATGACCTTGGAATATTGGACTCAAAGGGTGAGCTGACCAACCTTTTACTAAAAGGCGAGGAGTTTACAATCAGAGAGAAGATAAAGTTTAATGCAAATATCGAGTCACCTATATTCACATTTACCATCAAGGATAAAAAGGGTACGGAACTTACAGGAACCAATACCATGTTTGAAGGTGTGGAGGTAAAACCTGTAAAGCCCGGCGATGATGCGGTGGTGGAGTTTAAGCAGAAGATGACCTTACAGGGCGGTGAGTATCTTTCTAAGTATGAGCTGTACCGGATTTGAGAACGGTACACATGTGGTTTATCACAGATTATATGATGTGACATTCATTACAGTTATCTCAAACAAGAACACTGTAGGTGTATATGATATGGAGTCGAAAGTAAAGCTTACTCAAAAATAGCAAATAACGGGAGAAAAATGGGTCTTTTAGAACTTGCAAAAAAAGTATGGAAAAAGATGAATACGGGCTTTTGAAGGAAAATTCCCGGGTCTTTGTAACTTGTCGTTTTTTTCTCATCTTTGGCACTTGGAAATACCGAGTGGATTAGTATAAAGGGAAGAACATTGTTTCTGGGAAGTCAGGTAGCCGTACTGGATGATTTGATAAAAAAATCAAAAAGTATACGTCTATGAAGAAGAGCCTGAGAAAACTTGAAAGTATAAAAGCTGTTTTTGAAAGCAATATAGAGTATATAAAAGCTTTTGAAAACATAGATTTTAATGAGTTTGATACTGTAATTGCCTACGGCAGTGATATGGTATCTAAAGCTTATGAGCGTGAAAAAAACCTGATAAAAAGATTGTGCTGGTATTTGATAACAGATACGGATTTAATTACTTTGAAGACGAGTTTGGTGATAAGAATGCACTAAGTGTAAAAAGCTGTAAGGAAATTGGATAGGTAAGAGCGATACATATTATCCGTATCCCTAATTACAGATATGTATACAAGCTCTTTTCAGATAAGGAGATGCCTAGTGGCGGTGAACTCTCACAGATAAAGGCATATGATTATCCTAAGTTTGCACTTAAGGATATCGGAGACAGATTTTTGTGAAGCGGCAAAAGTCAAATGATTTTTGACAGCTTTGCAAACTCATATGTCATAGTATCAGGTGGAGATGAAGAGAGCATCTATATAAAATACAACAGAACCAGACTTTTTAAAAATATCAGATAAAGACTGAAATAAGGCGCAAAAGATAACAAGAAGTATGTTGTAAAATCCGCGCTGAAAAAGGACGGTATTCCGCATATCTTAGGTATGTATGATAAGTCAAAAGCTTATCAAAAAAATGACAATGTAAATGTACTTAAGGGAGTATTTAAAAAAATGCCGGGAGATAAAGCTTTGAGTTTATTGAGGGAAAGTCTTTAAGTACTGTATGTGAAGAGTGCATAAAATACAGCCTTGATAAATTTATTGAGAAGCTTTGTGAGTATATTGATAAGATAATAGATAAGGATGCGCTGAACCTTGATGCGATATTTGACAACTTTATCTTTGAAGGTGACAAACTGACCGCTATTGACTGTGAGTGGGTATATGACAGTTCAATGGATTTTATAAATGACAGAAAGACCTTTATAAAAGTATCGTGCATTGCATAACTTCTATCAGAATAATGCAGAGAAGATTAAGGATAAGTTTGGCTTGAACGAAGAGGAGTTTCTTTCAAAGTTTGAGATAGATGATATGGACGGGCTTGACTTTGTAGAAAGGCAGTTCCAAGAGTATATACATGGAGATTATCAGGAAGTTTACCTTGATAACTACTTTGTAGAGACTGTAAGTCGTGATACCTTGAATGAGGGACTTGAAGCTCTAAAAGGAGTTGCCGTATGCAAAAGAATAAGATAAGAGAGCTTGATGCGATAAATCAGGACAGAGAACTGGCTATAAAAAGAGATGACAAGGCTTAGAACTCTGACAGACAATCATGTCAATAATCTCGGGTATAATCATAGACAATTTAAGGCATGAGAATGAAGAACTTGCAAAGACTCTGAATGTATATAACGGCAACCTCTCATACCGTTTCAGAATCAGAAGAAAGCTTAGTACCATCTACAACAAAAAAAGTATCCTAAGGGAAGTGTCGAGAGAAAGAAGTTAAACTACAGGATAATGAGTATCACTCACCCTATAAAAATATTTTCAAGTTGACACATTCCGCTGAAGGCAAGAATCTTATTGAGGGCGAATTTCAAGATAGGGCGATATATACAGAGAAAAAGGGCAAGCTTTAATTTCCCATATGTGGAAAAACCCGAAGGTAAGTATTATTATACCTGTATACAATCAGATACATTATACCTATGCCTGTCTGGTATCACTGCTTGAAAATACCGATGAATACAGCTATGAAGTGATAATTGCGGATGATGTTTCAACCGATGCGACAAGTGAAATAGACAAGTTTGTATCGGGACTTGTGATTGCAAGAAATGAAACCAATCAGGGCTTTTTGAAAAATTGTAACAATGCCGCGAAAAAGGCAAGGGGAGAGTACATCTTTTTCTTAAACAATGATACTACAGTGGAAAAGAACTGGCTTCCTCCGCTTATAAAGTTACTTGAGTCAGATAAGAGCATAGGTATGGTAGGCTCCAAGCTTGTATACCCTGACGGCAGACTTCAGGAGGCGGGAGGCATCATATGGAGTGACGGCAGCGGATGGAACTACGGCAGATGTGACGACCCGAACAAGCCTGAGTACAACTATGTAAGAGATGTGGACTATATCTCAGGTGCCGCGATAATGCTTAGCAGAAAACTTTGGGAAGAGATAGGCGGATTTGATACAAGATACGCGCCTGCCTACTGTGAGGATTCGGACCTTGCCTTTGAGGTAAGAAAGAGAAACTTACGAGTGGTATATCAGCCGCTCAGTGTAGTAATTCACTTTGAGGGTGTATCAAACGGTACCGATGTCAACGGCACAGGGACTTAAGAGGTATCAGGTGGAGAACAACAAAAAGCTTCAGGAAAAAGTGGAGTGAGGAGTTTCAAAAAATCAGTATGACAATGTGGGTGTGCCGAATGCCTTCAGAGCCAGAGAAAGAAGCAGGGGCAAAAAGGTTATTCTGTTTGTGGATCACTATGTGCCTACATTTGATAAGGATGCAGGCTCAAAGACTACATTCCAGTATATAAAGATGTTCATCGAAAGAGGATATGTAGTGAAGTTCTTACCTGACAATTTTCGCAAAGTCCGAGCCGTACACCACCATATTGGAGCAGATGGGAGTCGAGGTACTCTACGGCAATGAGATGAGAACAAATATATTTGAGTGGATTGAAAACAATCAGTCAAATATTGATATTGCTTACCTCAACAGACCTCATATCGCTACAAAGTATATCGACTTTATAAGGGAAAAAGACAAATATCAAAGTTATATACTACGGACATGATTTGCATTTCCTTCGTGAGAGGCGTGAGTATGAGCTTACCGGAGACGTGGAGAAGAAGAATGCAAGTGCATACTGGAAGAGTATGGAACTTGATCTTATGAGAAAAGGCAAGCATAAGCTACTATCCGTCAAATGTTGAGGTGGACTACATACATACCTTTGATAAGAAGATAAACCGCCAAGGCAATCACTGCCTACGTCTTTGATAAGTTTATGGATATAGATTACAATCCGGATATCAGAGAGGGAGTACTGTTTGTCGGAGGATTTTTCACATCCGCCGAATGCCGATGCGCTGAAGTACTTCCTTGAGAAATATGTGGGATGAAATATACGCACAGATAAAAGCACCGTTTTATATAGTCGGATCCAATGCTACAGATGAGATCAAAGGCAATGCACAATGAGGCAAAGGGGTATCATCTTTCAAAGGCTTTGTCAGTGAAGAGGAGTTAAAGGAGCTGTACACCAAGGTAAGACTTGTGGTGGTACCTCTCAGGTACGGAGCAGGGAGTCAAGGGTAAGGTAATAGAGGCTCTCTACTACGGCGACCCGGTGATCACAACAAGTGTAGGGTGCGGAGGGCATAGACAACTCATATAATCAGATGCTTATAGCGGATGAGCCTGATGAGTTTATAACAAAAATGTGTCGCGCTCTATACCGATAAGGAAGCTCTAAAGAATATGCACCTTGAGGCGACAGAGTATGTAAAGAACAGACACAGCATAGATGCGGTGTGGAAGATAATTAAAGAGGATTTTTAGGGAAACAAGATTTGGGCTGTTGTATGCAACGGCCCTTTTTAATCCACTTTTTGAATATACAGGTTAGAAGATTTATATAAAGTATTTTTGAATTGCATATAATATTCAGATAATTAAAATAATATATACAATTAAGACAGATATAAATATAAAATTAAGAAAATAAATAAAATAAAAATGCTGTTTTAATATAAAAAAATTTTAAAAATACTATTGACAAGAATAAAAAAATCTGATATACTGTAGACATAAACAAAAGAGAATATATTCTTAGAAAGTTTGATGAACGCATCCACGAGGAGAAAAGCAAACAGCAGATTTGCTAAGTGGAAATTAAAAATATAAAAGGAGGTACGGTCCAAAGAAAACATAAGTAATGATTAGACTTTGATCTAATCCGGAACCTATAAGAAGATTAATTAGATAATATATTATTGAAAACTTTAAAAAGTTACTATCTGAAGAATCGGTTAGGATAGTATTCGTATAAGTCTTATGACGAGAAAGTGGGATTCGTACGAGAGATAGACCGTGTAGATAGATTGATAACAACCATGTATTAGAAGTGAAAGGAAGCTTATAGGAGGATAAATTAAAAAACTGAATAGCAATAACTATACAGGATGTCTATAATTTTTAAAAAGGCATCAGATATAGAAATCCCGGTTTATTTAGAAAGAGAGGATTAATCCGTTGGAGCCAGGAATATGTTGAAGAGAGCATTGATGTGAAAGGTCAGTGCTCTCTTCTTAATGTGTATAAAAGAGTTTATAAGCATTAATGTTCACAAAGAAAAAGCTATAGAAAAGTCGTTTGTATAATCAGAGAGTTAGCATTTACTAACTAAAAATCTATTTTGCACAATTTAACCATGATATATTGCATATGTTTTATAATTGAATTTTTCAAATAAACTATAAAAATTAGACTCTGATAAGATTTAATACAAATATTTTATGTAATTTTGCTTGTATAAAATTTATAAAAGATTATGAATATATATAAAAATACAAATAAATACTTTATATTTTGGTTATTCTGATAAAAATATGTACAGATAAAGCGGTTATGTATATTAGCATACTGACTTATATCAAATAGATTAGCAGGGAGAATATAATGAAGAAGCAGACAAAGCTGGCATTACTCGTAGGTGTTATGAGTGTTGCAGGTGCGATGACATCTTTTGCCGCAACAGGTTGGCAACAGGAGAACGGTACTTGGGTATACTATGACAAAAACGAGGAGAAAGTATCACAGAAGTGGCAAAAATCAGGGGACTATTGGTATTATTTGGATGATTTGGGAGATATGGCAAAAGATTCTCTTATTGATGACGGGAACGCTACATACTATGTGGATGCAAACGGCGTGATGGTAAGAAATCAGTGGGTTGCAGTGCCGAATACAAACGATTACGACAAGGATGAGCCTGATCAGTGGTGGTACTATTTCGGTGACAACGGAAAAGCATATAAGAGAAATGAATCATCTTCAAGTGATGTTTCTCTAAAGACCATCAACGGAAAGAAGTATGCTTTTTGATGTTGACGGAAAGATGCTTTTCGGATGGGTATCACAGGGCGAGAGACTTACAGACCAGGATGCATGGAAGAATGCAAAGTATTACTTCGGTGATGCAAATGACGGTGCAATGACCACAGGTTGGAGAGAGATTATGGTTCATGATGACAATGCAAGAACCATGGAAGAACAACCGAATATTGATTACTGGGATACCGATCAGGTAAGATGGTTCTATTTCAATGCTTCAGGTAAGAAAGAGGTAAAGAGTCTCGGAAAAACCATCAACGGAAAGAAGTATGGATTTGATGAAGACGGTAGAATGATTGCAAGCTGGTATACTGAGGCTACTCCTTCTACAGCAGTTCCGAAATCACAGAGAGCGGAGTACAGTGAGAGTTTTATGTACTTCTCTACACCTGAAGACGGTGCAAAGTCTACCAGGGGATGGTTCAAGGTTATTCCGGGATATTTCCTTAACAAGGGTAAATGGGAAGAGGACGGAAGTGCATGGTACTATGCAGATGGTAAAGGTCATTTGATTGCAAATGAGATAAAGACAATAAACGGAAAGAAGTATGCTTTTTGACGATAAGGGCGGAATGATGTCAGGTCTTGTATTACTTGAGATGAAGCAGCTGCCAAGCGGTAAGTATTCTACTACAGAGTTTGTAGATAACCTCGGAAAGAGCAGTAAGAAGATTCCGTATGAGACTCAGGAGAATATCGAAGAGTCTATCGGTAAGATTCACTACAGTGAGTTTCTTTGTCAGGCAAGTATCGTATGATGTACTTCGGAGACGGCAAGGACGGTTCTCAAAAGTACGGCAAACAGAGCATTAAGCTGACGATGAGAACAGAACATTCTATTTCAAAGAGGCGGGATCCAACAGAGGTGCCGGATTTAACGGAATAAGAGATGATAAACTCTATATCGGAGGTCTTAATATAAAGGCCGATCAGTATGACAAGTATGAAGTAGTTGTAGTTGACAAGAGTAACGACAATCAGCTTGTATTTAAGGGAACAGTTGGAGAACTGCTTAATATGCCGGGATATGTATCTTCTGTAGAAGAGACTGAGAAGAAGACTACATGGCATATCACAACACCGAATTCAAAACTATCAGGTGAAGTTGTTAAGTAATGCCGGAGTTGTTCTAAAGAGCGGAACAAAGAGAGACGGCGAGGACTACAAGATCAGAGTAAACAACAAGGTGGTTACAACTGTTACACTTGAATAGAGAAAATTATAAAGTGAATCATTTTTGAAATCTTAAAATAAAAAGGGGGCTTACACAAAGCGTGTAGCCCTTTTTATTATGCTCCCATTATTTCTTTGGTCTCTATTTCAAAGTTGCCGTCATCGTCTACATTCATCACCATATATGTAGGGTATGTGGCCTGCCTGTCTCGGATAGCCAGAGTGAACCCGGGTTTAGTACGGTCACTCCGTCTATAGTCTTTAGGTAAGGTCTGTGTGTGTGTCCGTACATTGCAAAGTCACAACCTCTGGCGATGGCCTCGTCTTTGAGTATTGAGATGTCCATGCTTACACCGTACTGGTGTCCGTGTACAAGGAGTACCTTGTGATTTTTTATATTGATTTCTTTTTCGGCAGGAAGCTGTGAAAAGAAATCATTGTTTCCCTAGTACCATAAGGCATGCGCATGTAGGGTCAAGCATAAGGCTTATCTTGGTCTCGCTGCCTTCGCCGTCACCAAGATGGATGAACATGTCGAAAGGTTTTTCTATTGATATTACTTTTTTTAAAATGTCGTCAACTCTGTGTGTGTCACTAACAATCAATATTTTCATAAATTTCCCCCAGCTTTTGTTTCATTGCTGTAAGTGCCTTACCTCTGTGGCTTATCTTGTTCTTTTCCTCAGGGCTTATCTCGGCACTTGTTTTTTGATATTCAGGTAGGTAAAAGTATAGGGGTCATAGCCGAAGCCGTTAGAACCGGAAATTTGTGTGGCAATCAGACCTTCCATACTGCCTTCGCAAAAATAATGTGGTACCGTCTTCAGTATAGCACAAATACAGGCTTTAAACCTTGCACTTCTTTCATTTCCCGAGGCATTTTTAATCTGTCTATTATATTTTTGATTTTTTTATAGTGTATGAGGTGTCCTCACCCATATATCTGGACGAGTATACTCCGGGCTCACCGCCGATATAATCCACTTCAAGTCCGAATCGTCGGACATTACTATACCGCCTGTAATGTCCCAAATGGCTTTTGCCTTTATATAAGCGTTTTCCTTAAATGTCGTTCCGGTCTCTTCGATATCGAGTGATACTCCAGCTTCTTTGGCGGAGATTATATCAAAAGCCGGGATAAAAATAGCTCTGATTTCTTCAAGTTTATGCTGATTTCCGGTTGCAAAAATAATCTTTTTCATATGCATTAAAACCTTTATTTTAGTCTTCTTAGGCGGTCTTGGTCCCATATATTGATAAAATCTGGTTTGCAACATGCCGTTGTAAATCTTGCGATTTTTATCAGGCTCTCTGCCTATATACTTACAAGCATCGTCATATGAGGTTATAAGGTAAAGTGACCAGGAGTCAAGGTTTGCATACCTCTCTCCAAGTGCCTTGTATATAGCAGGCAGATTTTCCTTTTTCTTCAAGTCTTTCACCGTAAGGCGGATTTGTAATGATAAAACCGTATTTTTTCGGGTGGGAGAGACTTGCAACGTCTCTGCACTGAAGGTGGAGCATATCTATGACTCCGGCTCTTGTGGCATTGCTTCTTGCAGCCTCTACAATGTTTTTATCAATATCATAGCCTTGAATATCAACATTGGTGTCGATATCAACCATTTCACGGGCTTCCTCATAAGTATTATCCCAAACTTCCTTTGAAATAAGGTTTGACCACTTACAACTTAAAAATCCTCTTTTCAGCCCCGGTGCGATATTTGCAGCCATCATGGCGGCCTCTATAACAAATGTACCGCTTCCGCAGAACGGGTCTATTAGTATTCTGTCTTTTTTCCACGGTGTCAGCATAATGAGTGCGGCTGCAAGAGTCTCTGTGATAGGTGCTTTTGCAGTCATGGTTCTGTAGCCTCTTTTGTGAAGTGACACTCCTGTGGTATCAAGTCCGACAGTAACAATATCTTTGTTTATAGAAACGCGAAGCGGATATTCGGCTCCTGTCTCTTCAAACCAATCTTTTTTGTAGATACGCTTCAGCCTTTCGACTATAGCTTTCTTTACGATGGACTGGATATCTGAAGGTGAGAAGAGTTTGCTTTTGACTGAGGTGGCTTTGCTGACCCAGAACTTCCCGTCGACAGGAATATATTCTTCCCAAGGGATATCTGCGACAGAGTCGAACAGCTCGCTAAAAGAGGTCGCCCTAAACTGTGCAACATTTATCATTACTCTTTCTGTAGTTCTAAGCCACATATTGGCTCTGGCAACAGCTTCGTCATCTCCTTCAAAGTACACCCTTCCGTCCTCGACCTTTGTTATGTCATAGCCTATATCTATGATTTCTTTTTTCAGTACGGCTTCAAGTCCGAAGTGGCAGGGCGCGTACAACTCAAATATTTTTCTCAAGCTTTATCTCCTTTAATACATTGCCGTCAAAAGTCATATATGGTAAAAATATCATCATCAAGTATTGCATAGGAGTTAGGATTTTGTTCCTTAGGCAGTGATGCGGATCCAGGGATTTAATATATAAATATCTCCGGATTTTTGCTATCGGAAGATGTACATGTCCGTATATGAATGCGCTTCCTTTGGACAGCTGTGCAGATGATCCTCACCGTATATATGTCCGTGTGTTATGAAAGAAATAGATATCATTAAATACACCTATACAGTGGTCGGATTGCATTGGAAAATCCAAGACCATCTGGTCAACTTCTGAATCACAGTTTCCCTCTGACTGCGATGATATCATCTTTATATTCATTCAGCATTGCAAAGACTTCCTTAGGACAGTAATCTTTAGGCAAGTCATTTCTCGGGCCGTGGTACAATAAGTCTCCAAGCAGTACCAGTTTTGAGGCGTTGCTTTTCTTTATATTTCTCAATAATTTTCTTTGTGTAGAATGATGAGCCGTGAATATCGGATGCAAAAATATTTCATATTAGAGTTCCTGTGCTCTGAACTCTATACTTTTGTGTAGCGGCATCCATTGAATCTATTATTGCAAGTGATTCCAAATGAGACCTAAGTTTCTGATGGCACGACCGCCGCTTTGGAAACCTTTTTCAATGGCAATACCGATGCCTTCCACCTTGCACCTGATTCATTGACAATTGAAATAAGTCCCTGCAGTGCACAGCCGTTTGCAAGAAATCGTCAATGATAAGTACCCTGTCTTCGGACCTAAAAACTTCTTTGAAACGATAACCTGATTCTTGCACTTTATATGTGAAGCTTTCTACCTCTGCCGTATACATATCTCCGTCAATATTTATGGACTTTGACTTTTTGGCAAATACTACCGGTACACCGAATTCAAGCGCGACTATGGCTGCGATGCCTATACCTGAGGACTCTATTGTCAAAATCTTGTTTATATTGTGTGACGCAAACTTTGACTTAGAATTCCTTTGCCATCTCTAAAAAGAGTTGTACATCCATCTGATGGTTTAAAAGAATCACTTTTTACAACATTACCTTCCTTGATAACACCATCTTTTTTGATACGCTCTTCTAACAGTTTCATGAAAAATCCTCTCCTTTTGAAAAACACATAAGTGTTTTATCGTGTAACATCAGCATCTCAAGTGCCAGCTTATCGTAATATTACCTTGTTTTTATAGCTTCTTCAACTCGATTGCATTTTTACATAGGGACAAAAAGCATAGCCATATCAAAACCTCTTGCTTGGCGCATAAGATTCTTTGACCACATATGGATTTAATTTCATATTTGAGATTATATCCTTTTTCATTAAAACCAGCTGCTATCAATTCCTTGATTTGCAAAGTTGGTTAAACTGTCTTGTGATGAGAATCATTATTTTTCAGCGGAGGTTCCTTTAAAAGCTACCAAATCTTCATATATATCCAATGCATCCTGTATCTTATTATTGGTAATGAGTTTTTACCAATTCAAAGATTTTTGTTTGTCAGACTTATGCTTGTTATAGCTTTTATATCTTCCTCTTCTATAATATCTTTGTCAAGAGTAAAGGAGATAAAGCTTGTCCAACTCGCTTTTCAGTCTTTCCATATCATTTCCACTCTGGCAATGAACAGGTTCATATTTGAAACTGTGATTTTTTTGCCGGATTTATTTATGATATTTCCTGCCCAGTTTATCAGTTCATCATTGGTAGGGATGATTCAGTTCTGCAATGTATCCAAGCTCTTTTTATCTTTTTGTAAAGCTTGGAACGTTTATCTGAGTCATTCTCCACAAAAATGATTTTTCGTGCTATCGAGCTTGTCTGATATGTAGTTTAAAAACTTATCGTTGCGGTTTGAACCACTGACTTCCTTCTATAGAGGATACATCTGTATTGTGACGGAGAGTATGTTTGCAGAATTCGATAACGGCATCTGCATCTGTTCCTTTTTCCTTCAAAATAAGCAAAGTTCATTTGGTCTTCACCTACGATAGCTGCTTTAAGTCTTTTTTTGTAGCTGTTCTTTAAAAATTCATCATCACCTGATAGTACATAAATGCCTTTGAATGTAGGAGTTTTCAAATCATTGTTAATACTTTCATGTGCAAGATTATAACATGAAAGGATGAAAGCCTCCAGTATAAATAAGGGTATTTCAGGAAAAAATATAGTTTGGAATCTGTTTCGATATAAAA
>BNJU01002384.1_pt1 | contig 119937 bp, 121 predicted proteins | sample 8539281 | NCBI WGS metagenome assembly BNJU01 (sample SAMD00202456, study PRJDB9452) | human saliva metagenome | isolation source: human saliva | place: Japan | reverse complement strand
TGGCCTGATGACTGATTTGGGCTTCATAAAAAGCATAAAAAAAGTGTCAAAAGCAAGTAGCTTTGACACTTTTTTTATATCCTTTTTAAGTCTTAAAGAGCCTGCTCAAGCTTGCTATCAATATGTGCAATAGCATGGCTTTCCAAGTGAGCGAATGAATCGAGAATATCCTTAACATTCTTCTCTTCCTCTACTTGCTCATCAATATACTTTGCAATAAAATTCTGTGATGCGCGGTCCTTCTCCTCATCAGCAACATCTGCCAACTTGTTGATAAGTTCTGTAACGCTTCTGCTCATGCGCAAATGTATCTACAAAAGCCTCCTTAGCGTCTGTCCAACTTGTCTTAACGGCATCGATACTGGTAAGGATAACCTCACCACCACGATGAAGAACAAACTGAGCCATATCCATTGCGTGCTGTCTCTCCTCTTCAGCCTGCTTGTACATCCAGCTTGAGAAGCCCTTCCAGCCTTCCTTACGGAACCAGCATGACATCTGTAAATAGAGATTTGATGACCACATTTCTGCCACAATCTGCGCATTGAACGCATCCTGCATTTTTCTTTGATATATTCATTTCTTGTTCTTTTTAATTAGTAATTAATTACTTACTTCGTTAGTCACTAATAATAATTCCGACTGCAAAAGTTACAACATTATTGTTATTTTTCCAAATTATCAGCCCAAAAATATGATTTTTTCACATGCTTATTAAACTCATATCACACATCTATTTTATCATCCCAGCTATATTTATACTCTTTTTTAGGTGATATGTTATTGCCCCACACATGTCGTGCTGATGGTAAACACCAATGGTGCTGAGCACTAATTAAGTTGCTATATATTGCTATGAAAAAAGTGTATTTTTTTATATTATTGGGATGAGGTCTACACCCAAACAGGGAATACAAACGTATTTCATCGTACTTTTATATATCAAAAAAGATTTGCATCAAAGCGGTTACTAAAAGTAAACCTGAACTTTGATACAAATCTTTGTTTTCTATAACTTATCTTTATAAACGTATTCTCGTTCTACAAAAGATTATTCAATTACTACAGTTGTCCAACCATGCTTGTCTTCTATCGTGCCATACTGAATACCACGAAGGGTTTCATAAAGCTTGGTAGACCATAGTCCTGGTTTGTCACCAAAACTATAAACCTTACCCGTATCCATATCATCAAGATGTGATATCGGAGAGATAACAGCTGCTGTACCACAAGCACCAGCTTCTTCAAAGCTATCCAATTCATCTTCTGAAATAGGACGACGCTCTACCTTCATTCCAAGGTCTTCAGCAATCTGCATCAGACTCTTGTTCGTTATAGATGGCAAGATAGAACTTGACTTAGGAGTAACGTAAGTATCATCCTTGATACCAAAGAAGTTGGCTGCACCACACTCGTCAACATACTTCTTCTCCTTTGCATCCAAATAGAACTCTGATGCATAACCTTGTTCATGTGCACGACGATTTGCTCTAAGTGATGCAGCATAGTTACCACCAACCTTATACATACCAGTTCCCAATGGAGCAGCACGGTCAACATCACGAACAATAACATAAGGATTAGCACAGAAGCCACCCTTAAAGTAAGGACCAACAGGGGTAACAAAGATTAAGAAGCAATATTCCTCTGCTGGACGAACACCCACCTGAGCAGATGTACCAATTAACAACGGACGAATATAGAGTGAAGCACCACTCTCATAAGGTGGGATATATTCTTGATTAAGACGAACAACTTTCTTAACCATTTCTGCAAACAACTCTGTTGGTACTTCTGGCATTACAATACCACGACTTGTATTCTGCAAACGTTTTGCATTTTCTTCTACACGAAAAACACGCACTTTACCATCTGGACAACGATATGCCTTCAATCCCTCAAAGCCTCTTGACCATAGTGAAGACAAGTTGCTGCCATGTGAAGTTTAAGATACTCATCTGAACTGACTTCTACCTCACCCCACTTACCATTGCGATAGTAACAGCGAACATTATAATCTGTTGGCATATAGCCAAATGATAAACTTGACCATTCGATATTCTTCATATTATTTTCGTGTTAAGTTATTATTCATGACAATTATCTACAAAAGTAAACAAAATATTCTTACCATGCAACCAAATAACAAGTTAATTAAACTTACATTTCGTTTTCTAAATAAGAAAAAAGAGAATTATTGCTTTTCTAAAAAGCTTTTTGAATCTCGTTGTCGGTACGCTTAAGCTTTTGTTTACAGAGCTTTACTAACTCTTGAGCTTCTTTTAATTGGGCAGCCATAGAGTCAATATCGAGTTCTCCACGTTCCATTTTATCTATAATAGCTTCCAATTTATGAACTGCTTCTTCGTATTTTATTTCTTTCATTGCCTTTTTACATTTATAATATATGGAATAATATGCTCTTTTAGGATAAACGTTCTACCTTACTCTCTACCTCGCCAGTCTCAAAACGTGTTGTTATCGTATCACCTATCTTTAAGTCTTTAGCGTTACGAATTGTCTTACCATTACACAATGTAATACTGTACCCACGCTTTAAAAGTAAAGAAGGATCAAGTAACCTTGCCCGCTGCTCAAGTATATCGAGTCGATGCTGCTCAACAGACAACTTATTTTGCAGTGTCAGTAACATACGATTTTGTAACGTGCTTAAATGAAAATCAGCCTGTTTTATAGCTTCATTCATTCTCATCACCAGCCGTTGGGATAAGCCTTCAAGCCAAGCATCCTGCTTTGTACGAACCACAGAGAACAACACTGGAATATGTGAACCAATATGTTGAATACGCATTTTCTCAACCTCTAAAGCCTTCTTCACACCATCGATTATCGCAGCTTGTGCGTTTTCTACTCTCATCAGCGTTGAAGCAAGATGGTCTATGAGATAAGCAGCAGCAGCAGTTGGCGTCTTCATACGTTGAAACGATACCATATCCAAGATGCTTTCATCACGTTCGTGTCCAATACCTGTTATAATTGGTAATGGAAAGTTTGCCACATTCTCAGCAAGATTCAAGGTATCAAAACCGCTAAGGTCGGCTGTTGCGCCACCACCACGAATGATAACAACACAATCGAAATCTTCTTCACGACTATTGATTTGATTCAATGCGTTTATTATACTCTGTTCAACAGAGTCGCCCTGCATAATAGCAGGAAACAATTCTACGTGAAAATAGAGTCCATAATCATTAGTTTCTAACTGATTACAGAAGTCACCATAACCAGCAGCGGTCTCAGAAGAGATAACAGCTATACGCTGAGCAAACATCGGAAGACAAAGTTCCTTTTGCAAATCAAAGACTCCTTCTGCCTTTAATTGACGGATAATCTCTTGCCGCTTACGCATCATATCACCCATCGTATACTCAGGATTGATATCATCAACTATCCAAGAGAAGCCATACTGAGGATGAAATTGAGCATGAACTTGTAACATTACTTTCATTCCTGCTCGTATTTCCTGACCTGTAATACGAACAAAAGCAGGCTTAATAAGTGTCCAAATGTTGCTCCAACACTTTGCTGAAGCACGTGCTATAGGTACATTGCTCCCTTCATTCTTCTCAATCAGCTCCATATAACAGTGTCCACGATTCTCACGAGCCTCAGACAATTCTGCTTCCACCCAATAAGAACATGACAGAGTTGCATCTATCACATCTGCGACAAGACTGTTTAATTCAAATAACGAAAGTGCTTTGGTCATCTTTTAGAAATATATGTTTCACTAACCACTACTGATTATAACGAGTTGCTGACTGATAGGCTGACCAAAAGTCAGGTATACCATATCCCATTATATTGTCAGGAGATTGACAATTATTTCCCGATTGACGAATAATATCTATTATCTCTTTTGCTGATTTATTAGGGCATGCTTGCCACAAACAAGCAACCATACCTGCAATAAGTGGACAAGCGAACGATGTTCCATTGTCTGGTATGATATATCCCCTACCCGATACGACATTTGTTGGACATCCATAAGCCATTACATCTGGCTTAATACGCCCATCAGCTGTAGGACCTATAGATGAAAAAGGGGCATTAACTTTATCAAGAGAAACTGCTCCCACAGTAAGAATATCATGTGCATCAGCAGGAACATTAATCTTCTTCCAAGTTCCCATACCATCGTTACCTGCACTATTTACAAGTATCATTCCCTTACTTGCCAAACGTGATGCTGCTTGAGAAATTGCTGCAGTTCGCCCATTTAAATCTGAGTAACGATAGTTCATAGATATGTCATCAAAGCCGTGATAGCCCAAAGATGAACTAATGATATCAACACCTACAGAATCAGAAAACTCAACTGCAGCTATCCAAAAATCTTCTTCTGCAGGACTTTCTGTCGAATAGTCTTCCGTACGAAGCAACCAGAAATCAGCTTTGGGAGCAGTACCCACAAACACCGTAGGCTGGTTCATCACTATTGTTGACAAAGTCTTAGTACCATGATCCATCTCTTTGTAGACATCATTATCATACCCTGCAACAAAGTTATGTGTACCTTTTATGTTGAGATTCCTAAAGGCAGCAATCTTATCCACATTCATAAAGCCTGCATCCAACACTGCGATAGTCATGCCTTGACCCATAAAACCAAGGTTGTGCAGCTTTCTACCATTCAAACTCTCAATTTGTCCCTTACCCATACCATAATAGTCGTGAACCGTAGAATCAAGAGATTGAAGTTCAGAATTATAACGAACACGTTGAGAAAGTGGACGGATAGAATCTGGAGAGACAAATACCAGCTTACTATCTTTCACAAAAGACAATACTTTTAAGTCTTCTAACGTTTGGCGATTATTGCCACGCACAAGAACAGAGTTATTCCATTTACTCACAGCAACAACCTTACCACCTCTCTTCTTTATCTGTTGAATATAATCAGGTGATACCGGGTGAGATCTGTCGAATCAAGCTTTTAATCCCTGACGTTCACGTCGAAGAAGAGAAGCTTTTGATAGAAATTTCTCTGGTTTATCCAAGGAATAAGGTGTTCCATTCTTATCTTTTAAAGTAACACGGAACATATAACACTTTCCTCCTGGGTAACTTATCAAGCCACCACTCTTATTAGAAGCTAATAAAGTAGCGCTGACCAGTATAAATAGGAATATAATATAATTTCTGAGATAAGTTTGTTTCATAATCTGCAAACTTACACAAAAATAATTGAATTATACCGCAGATATAAAAAAAGAAATTAGATAAATAAAAAAAGGATTTCCTTTATTAGGAAATCCTTCTTGTACACCCTTAGGGATTCGAACCCTAGACCCACTGATTAAGAGTCAGTTGCTCTACCAACTGAGCTAAGGGTGCATGCTAAACGAAAGGACCTGGGTTAGAAATCTATTCTTGTACACCCTTAGGGATTCGAACCCTAGACCCACTGATTAAGAGTCAGTTGCTCTACCAACTGAGCTAAGGGTGCTCATTTCGTTTTTTTGCGAGTGCAAAGGTATTACTTTTTTGCGAATTAACCAAACTTTTCTATCTTTTTTTAGTTATAAATCAGTCGATAATATTATGCCATCAGGCTGAAAGTTTAGTATAACTACATGATAATATGAGAATTACAAAATGACATGGTTCTAAAAGGAAACAATTATTTTTATGTATTTATAATTATCTTTCGCTCCAGATAAGTAAATTCAGACGCCTTTGATGCCTAATCAACTAATATAATTTAACCCAATTCGATCATTAGAGCCTAAACATATTTTGTTTTATTATCGAGCAGATTGTTTGGCTTTGGAACGCAGGCGTAGCGGGCTACGTCAAGTTAAAAAGACGGACAAGATGCCGATAAGAAAATAAAAGATGTTAGGAAACAACACAAAAACAAGAATTCCTGAAACATTGTGGTCTAATGACCGATTTGGGTTTAAACAAAATGAGGATGAAACCTACAACAGTTTTATCCTCATAATATCGTTTTATAATGATTTCTCTATTATATATTATACTGATGCAAATCAACAAACTTACCACGCTGGCGACGCTCATCAATCATACGTTGTAGCTTTGCCTTGCGATGTGGCGCAATCCATTTCTTCGCAAAAATGTTAGGAATAGCAACACCAAGAGCAATACAAACTAAGACTAACGAACCATTGATTGCAAAAGACATAGCATGCGTTACTTCTCCAACAACACCCTGCATCCCCATAAAACCATAAAGTGCACGATACATTAATACACCTGGAACGATAGGGATAACAGCAGGAATAGTGATACACTGATGTGGTGTATGGAGGATATGGACAGCCTTAATATTAATGATAGATATCAATGCCGAACCACAAAGTGAACCAACAACTATTCCAAGTCCAAGACCAGCATTTCCTGTTGAAGGATCAAGGAAAACGAAGTTACGCGTACAAACACAGATTATACCTCCAACCGCAATCCAAGGCATTAAACGATATGGAATATTATAAATCGTTGCAAAGCCCATAGCAGAAATTGCAGCAGCAACAGCATAGACATAGAAAGAGTGATGAGGAATAGTAGGGAGGTCTTTTGCAAAACCATCAAAGCTACCACATTTAATTGCCAACATAATACCAAATGACATTGCTATGACAATAAGAAGCGTATTCATTGCACGGACTAATCCCGTGTTTATATGATTGTCTAACAAGTCATTAACAGCGTTTATTAAAGGGACTCCTGGAACAATATAAAGGGCACAAGCTAAGAGTGGATGCCAAGGAGTTTCTGTAAACAGAATTGGACGAAGGAACTCTGGTAGCGCTGCTTGAGCGGTAGGGTGTAGAGAAAAAGACGACAACCATGCAAGAATTGTACTAACAAAAGCCGCAACAGCAAAGTTAGCATAAAGATTAGAACCAGAATGATTCAAGAACATACGAAGACGATTACCCAATATAGCGGCAATAGAGGCATAGAAGAAAGCTGTCCAATCACAACCGAACTGAATACAGAATCCACCACAAGCAAGTCCTGCACCAATAGCAATTATCCAATCCTTGTAATAGTGTTTACCATTAGCAATCTTCTCAAGTTCCTCTTCATACTTATCTAACGAATAGTCCTTTTTGAATAGCACGCCATGAGAGTTTTGAAACTTCCTGAATAGCAAGCATATTAATTACATGCTTATCACAACGCTGCATCTTAGAAAAAAACTATGATATTCGTCACTAACATTCACCTGCAACATATAATAATCAATGTTCATGTGCAGATTCTCTTTGGGAAGTCCCAAATAAGCTGCTGTACGCTCCATATTTCGCTTCACACGACTCGTATCAGCAGAACTTTCCATAAGAATTTGCCCTGTACGAAGGAGCAAATCGAGTTTTTCTACGAAGGGTTTTCTTGGAACAATCCATCTGTTTTTTTCGTCCATACAAAACAATCTTTAAACTTTAAAAACTTTTTGCAAAGGTACAATTTATTATCCGTATAGGAAAAATTACGCTGCTAAAAAAATCAAATCTTTAGCTTAATAATTATAGAACTTTGTTCTCAATAGTAAAAAAAGCTCATCAGACTTTTCGAGTAATACTACTATAGATTCTTACGACGCAAACCCCTACTCTCTTTTAGACCTATTCGTAATAAACAAGTTTTCTTATGCTTAGTAAATCTGTACATCGTAACCGTCCGCACCATTGGTGTTCACCGCCCGCACAAGATGTGCTAACCCTCCGCACAATATGTGCTGTCCCTCTGCACCAAATCATTTCACAAACAGTAAAATACGGTTTAATAGAAGTTTGAGAAGGTATATATCAAAGAGTCGATGAATAAAAACAAACGGGTTTCTTTCCCTATCCTTATTCTTCAATGCCCAAAGATTCTTCTATCAATGCCGCAACGATAACAATTTTCTCGTAGAAAAAGAAGTGGACGAGAAGAATCCGAACTATAAACTTTGAGTTTCTAACATCTTCGTTAGGGAATCACTTCAAAGCCGTTTTTCATCGAGGTGTTAATACCGACAACATACTGGTAACCAAAACCTTTCTGTAGGATAAATCGATTTTAATAGAGTGTTGTAACTATGAAAATAAAGCTTCTCAAATAGTTATAAGATGCAAGGTGTGCAATAAAACAAATAATCTTCAAAAATAAATTCCGATTTCTTTGGATTTCTCAAGAATGTTATATACTTTTGCTCATATCGTTATGAGAAAATATGTTTTTATTGCCATTATAGCATCTGTAACTTTAACGAGTTGCTTGAGTTTCTTCCCCAATCGGTACGAGAAAGCTCTTGTATACAATGGTTTTCGAGCAAATACCAATACAGGGATAGCTACAAAAGTGAACATAAAAGGCTACTATTCTTTAGTTAATGATAGCACCAATTCTGTTACTGTAGGAGGTTCTTCTACCATTAGCAAGGGTGGCATGTCAACGCTTGCAGGGTATAATCCTTTTATCCTTTATGAGGACGGAACATACGGAAATATTCTTTTTAATGCTGTAGAAAAGGATTTTTCTGCCAATGAGCATTATAAGAGAGCTAATGTGGAATTGGATAAGGAATGTACTCCTTTAAATAACATATATCTTATGAGGAGTGGGTATTATAAGCTAAAAGAAGATACAATCTGTGTAACGACATATATATATTATTTACTACGCACAGAACTGGTATTACTGAGGTATAAAAATCATTGATAACGATCATCTGCTACTTTTTAGATGAAACCTATATTTCTGGAAATAAAAATGAAAAACGATACTTGTGTTCAGAATAGGATATTTGAATTTATCCCAGCTAAAAACACTTCCTTCTCCATCTTTGTTCCCAATTAAAAAGAAAAGGTGGGCTTGGGCTAACAAGAAGGATTGGAAACAATTTAAGCATAGTATTGCAAGAACATCAAAAAACAAATAAGAATATACTATATTTTTTTACAAGTTTATCAGAGATACATTTTATAGCAGTTATTGCGGGTCTTCAGGATTTTTGGAGTGATAAGGTTTGTTACTTAAGGTTAGGGTTTCTGACGAAATGTCACACGAGAAAAAGGAGAGGACGGAGGATTATCAAAAACAAAGCAATGGAAGTCACGGAGGCACCGTCGGTGCATAGAGTGACGGAGTCTGTTTGCCAATTCTATTAGCAATTTATATACAAAACGTTTATCCCCAAACAGTTATCAAGAACCTGTATGCTACACCTCCGTCGCTCTTTGTGCCGTCGGCACCTCTGTGACATTGTGTTTACCTCCGTCCTCCCCGTAGCTCTGTGTGCCTTATTATATAAGCGTTTTAGTTTATCACTCCATATTTCGGAAGAACAAAAAAAACACTTGATTATGAAAAAAATCATCTTCTCAGTGAAATAAGTCTATCAATCCTTCGTTGTTACAATATAAATATAGTACCTTTGTAGATAATGAGTTTTATAAATACTGTAAATACAGAAGACCTTTACCACAAAGTTGCACGACTTATAGAAGATAGTCGCGCTCGTATGGTTACATCAATAAATTTAGCAGAGGTATACACAAAGTTTCGTATTGGACAATATATTGTAGAAGAAGAACAACGTGGTGAGACAAGAGCTCAGTATGGAAAACAAGTTCTCCAATCGCTTGCCACTAAGCTCACCGAAAACTTTGGTAACGGATGGAGCTATTCTAATTTGCGCCAAATGCGACAATTCTTTATAATATATAGCAATTTGACAACCACTGGCTGTCAAATTGACGATTTTACTCCAAAGTTCACATTGTCGTGGTCGCACTACTTGCTTCTAATGCGTGTTGAAGACCCCGATGCTCGCAGGTTTTACGAAATAGAAAGTTCACAACAACAATGGTCCAAACGTCAACTATCAAGACAAATAGGAAGCAGTCTTTACGAAAGATTAGCTCTCAGCCGAGACAAGGAGGGAGTGATGCGGCTTGCTCAAAAGGGGCAAGTTGTAGAGAAGCCATCCGACATCATTAAAGATCCAATTACGTTGGAATTTTTAGGTTTAAAGCCCGACAGTCTATACTCTGAGTCAAAATTAGAGAATGCCATAATCGGACGTATGCAACAATTTTTATTGGAGTTAGGGAAAGGGTTTCTTTTTGAAGCACGGCAAAAGCGATTTACCTTTGAAGAAAGACATTTCTATGTGGATTTAGTCTTTTACAATCGATTATTACAATGTTATGTATTGATAGACCTTAAGACAGGAAGCTTATCCCATCAGGATTTGGGACAGATGCAGATGTATGTCAACTATTATGATCGCTATATTAGACAAGATTTTGAAAACCCAACAATCGGTATTTTGCTCTGCGAGAACAAAAAAACGATGCATTAGTAGAACTTACTCTGCCCCCAAATGCAAATATCTATGCTTCTGCTTATCAATTGTATCTTCCCGACAAAACTCTGCTACAATCAAAGGTCAAAGAATGGATTTCTGAATTTAGAGACAACGCTGAATGATATGAAACCAAATATAGATATTAGTGAAAACGAACTTCTACGGCAATCAGAAGAAATACTTGTAGAATTACTCAGAGACCACACGACGCAAAAGAATATCTTTTGGGCTACGGACGATTATGCCTCTTTAGGTGAGGCGTATAGTTATTATGCACCTATCACAATACCTTGTATTACCGGTGACAATGGTTTTATCATACAACCGAGAGTATTAAAAACTCGAGAAGAACAAATGAGCCGAACCAAAGACAAGGCTGAGGTTTTTACGCCTTCTTGGGTGTGCAATGCGCAAAACAACCAGGTAGACGAGGCATGGTTTGGGCGCAAAGATGTTTTTAATCACGAGCACCCCGAAACCAAAACATGGACAGCCACAACTAAACCAATCTTGTTTCCTGACGGTAAAACATGGAAGGACTATGTTCGCTCCACCCGCATGGAAATCACATGTGGTGAAGCCCCCTATCTTGCAAGCCGATACGATACGACTACAGGAGCTTTTATTCCATTATCACAACGTATAGGTATGCTTGACCGTAAATTACGTGTCATATCGGAAAATACTACCACTACTGGAGAATGGCTCAAAATGGCACAAGAGGCATATAAGAATATCTATGGCTATGAATGGCAAGGAGACAATCTCCTGCTTGCTCGTGAAGCACTACTCATGACTTTTATTGAGTATTACACAGAAAAGTTCGGAGAGAAACCCCAAGAACGTTCGATAAAATACATTGCCTATATTATAGCTTGGAATATTTTTCAGATGGATGGGTTGAAAGGAGTAGTTCCCGATAGTTGTAGACATAATGAGGTCATAATTGAACAAACTCTTTTTGAAGCAATGGAGCGAACCGTGCTTTGTCCCGGATGTCAGAATGAGACCTATAAAGGACACAACGGGATATACTGCCTCATCCGTGACTGGGGACATAAAGACCCAGTAACAGGAGAGAACAATCGAAAAATACGTTTCATTGACTTAATAAAATAACAACTTAAAATATCAACCTATGGCTACTTTTGAATCATCACTCAAACCTCGATTGATATATGTTTTTGCTATTGCTGACAAACAGCATGAAGGTAGTTTGAAGATAGGAGAAACAACGCTTGGTGATGATACTGGAGATACGTTGGCAGCACCCAATAGCGATGTCCTTAACCAGGCTGCCAAGGCTCGTATTGATCAATATACGAAAACGGCAGGTATCAGTTACGAACTTCTGCACACCGAACTTACGTTTTACATCCGTGGAGGACATATCTGTTCCTTCAATGACAAACAAGTGCATAATGTCTTAGAGCGTTCGGGCGTAAAACGTAAGGAGTTTAAAGGAGCTACTGAATGGTATTCCTGTGACTTGGAAACCGTAAAACGTGCCATTGCTGCCATCAAGGAGGGCAAGGACAGTTTGGGGGCAGGCGAAGTGACTCACACTGAGAATCCGATTATTCTCCGACCAGAACAAAAGGACGCCGTGGAGCGTACGCTCAAACAGTTTCGTCGGGGCAATCAGATGTTATGGAATGCCAAAATGCGTTTTGGTAAAACCCTATGTGCCTTGCGTGTAGCTAAAGAGATGGGAGCCGTCCGTACTATTATTGTCACTCATCGTCCTGTGGTAGACGCCAGTTGGTTTGAAGACTTCGGAAAAACATTCCACGACAGTCCTGAGTGGCATTATGGTTCACATAACAAGGGGGAAAGCTTTGCCTCGCTCCAGCGACTGGCTGGTCAAGGAAAGAAATATGTCTATTTTGCTTCTATGCAAGATATGCGTGGCTCTAAGGAAGTTGGAGGAAAGTTTGACAAAAACAACGAAATATTTTCAACCACTTGGGACTTGGTTATTGTAGATGAGGGCTCACGAAGGGTACGCAAACCGAATTAGGAAAGGCTGTCTTAGAACAACTGATAAGCAAAAAAACACTAAGATATTGCGCCTATCAGGCACACCTTTTCAATCTGTTGGACGACCACAAAGAAGAGGAGGTCTTTACGTGGGATTATGTTATGGAGCAAAAAAAGCCAAAAATAGACTGGGAAATCAATCATCTTGGTGACACCAATCCATACGCTTCGCTACCCGCTATTCACATATACACCTACGATCTTGGGCGGTTGATGAGTGAATATAGCGACGAAGAAAAAGCCTTCAACTTCCGCGAGTTCTTCCGCACACGAGAAGATGGGAGCTTTGTACACGAGCGAGATATTGACCATTTCCTCACACTCCTGACGACTGATGATGAAGAATCGCTCTATCCTTACTCTAACGACAGCTTTAGACAAATTTTCCGACATACCCTTTGGATTCTGCCGGGTGTAAAAGCCGCCAAGGCTCTCAGCAGAAAACTGGCTAAGCACCCTGTCTTTGGACTCTTCAACGTGGTTAACGTGGCAGGCGATGGCGACGAAGAGGAAGAAAGCCGCGACGCACTTGAACTTGTTAATAAAGCCATTGGCAGTGACCCTGACCAATCTTATACAATAACCCTCTCCTGTGGACGTCTTACCACGGGTGTAAGCGTAAAGCCTTGGACTGGTGTGTTTATGATGGCTGGTGCTTACAGCACTTCGGCAGCAGGATATATGCAGACTATCTTCCGTGTTCAAACACCTTATACTCATAATGGACGTATGAAGACAGACTGCTACGCCTTCGACTTTGCTCCCGACCGCACGCTGCGGGTGCTTGCTGAGACTGCAAAAGTATCGCACAAGGCTGGAAAGCAAACCGAAGATGACCGTAAATTGCTTGGCGACTTCCTTAATTTCTGTCCTATTATTGCCATTGATGGTGGGCAGATGAAACAATACAAAGTGGAAACTATGCTTGCCCAACTCAAGCGAGCGCAGATAGAAAAGGTGGTGCAAGATGGTTTTGAAAATGGTGCACTCTACAATGACGAATTACTCAAACTCACAGATGTGGAACTCAAAGAGTTTGATGACCTCAAAGGCATCATTGGCAAAACCAAGGCAATGCCTAAGTCGGGAGACATCGACATCAACCGACAGGGACTGACCAACGAGCAATACGAGGAGAAAGAACAACTTGAAAAGAAAAAGAAGAAAGACCTTACGCCAGAAGAAAAAAAACGACTCGACGAGCTTAAAGCAAAGGGCGACCAACGGCGGGAGGCTATCTCCATTCTCCGTGGTATCTCTATCCGTATGCCGCTTATGCTTTATGGTGCCGAAATGGTGGACGAGGACAAGGAACTGACCATCGACAACTTTGCTAAGCTTATGGACGACCAGTCTTGGGAAGAGTTTATGCCTCGAGGCGTAACCAAACAAGTGTTTGCCCGTTTCAAGCGTTATTACGACCCCGACATCTTCCGCGAGGCTGGTAAGCGCATCCGTGAAATGGCGCGTATGGCAGACAAGTTTACCATTGAGGAACGTATTGCCCGTTTAGCAAGCATCTTTGCCACCTTCCGCAACCCGATAAAGAAACGGTGCTCACGCCTTGGCGTGTGGTAAATATGCATCTTGGAGATAGCCTTGGAGGCTACTGCTTTATGAACGAGGACTTCACCTCCAACTTAGATATTCCTCGCTATATTGAGCATAAAGGTGTCACGACTGAGGTGTTTCATCCACAGAGCGTCATTCTGGAAATTAACTCCAAGAGTGGTCTCTATCCCCTCTATGCAGCTTACAACATCTATCGCACCAGATTAGAGCAGGCTCGTGAGAAGTATGGAGAAGTAAATCGTGCCACGGCACTTATGCTTTGGGACTTGACCTTAGAGGAAAACATCTTCGTCGTCTGCAAAACGCCTATGGCACGCTACATCACTATGCGCACCCTACGAGGTTTCCGCAATACGAATGTGCATACCAAATATTATCCCAACTTAATAGAAAGCATTATCACAGAACCCGATAGCGTGGTCAATATGTTGCGCTCGGGTAAGAGATTCTGGAAAATAAATAATGACGAAAATATGAAGATAGACGCTATTATAGGCAATCCGCCGTATCAGCTAACCGTAGCAAAGAAAGATACAGATAATGGACAGAAAGCTGTTATAAATATATTTCAGCATTTTCAGTTACTTGCCGACAGACTTTCTCCACGTTTTTCATCGCTTATTTACCCTGCAGGACGATGGATACATCGGTCAGGAAAGGGACTGGCAGATTTTGGCTACAATCAAATCAATGATAAGAGACTCTGCCGTCTTCATTTCTTCCCCAACTCTACAGATATTTTCCAAGATGTCGGCATAGCCGATGGGCTGTCTATTGTATTTATGGATAATGCTAAGAAAAAAGAAGGCTTTGTCTATGCTTACAGCAAAGAAGGGAAAACGATGGAAGTTACAATGCCGAACCCAGGTGATGTTTTAATGGCTCTTGACCCGATGGCAGGGAAAATTAGTCAAAAGATACAAGCCATTGTCATTAAGCATCATCTTGACTATATATATGGTTCAGTTCTTCCTCGTAGCCTGTTTTCAATAGAGAGCGATTTTGTTGAGCAAAATCCGACATTGGTACGCCCTTATCAAGAAGGAATGATGCTTAGCGAAGGCGAAATAAAATTGTTTACGAATGACAAGGCAGGTAAGGCAGGGAGAGCCAGTTGGTATATAGCTGAGCAGTCGGTAATTAAAACAGGAACAGACTACTTACATCGGTGGAAAGTAGTTGTATCAAGTGCCAATGCTGGCGGACAGAAACGAAGCAATCAGATTGCTGTGCTTGACAATCATTCTGCCTTTGGTCGTTCACGTGTTGCCCTCAAAACATTTGAGACAGAGCAGGAAGCACGAAACTTCTATGCTTACTGCCAAACAGACTTCATACGCTACGCATTCTTGCTAACCGATGAAGCTTTAACTTCTTTGGGGAAACTTGTACCCGATTTATTGGACTATACGAACGATAATGGAATAATAGATTACGCACAAGATGTAAATACAGAGTTATATCGACTATTTGGAATAGATGAGGAGATGCAAGCAATCATTAAACAAACACTCTCAGAACGATAACCAAAAGAGGCAAGTCTTATGATGACTTGCCTCCTTTTTTCACCCCATTGCTCGCACCTTTTCTTCAATAAAGGCTATTTCCTCCGCTTCCAACCCATATTTGCGGTAAAGTTGTTGGTCTATCTCTGCAACAGAAAGTGTCCAATCAATGTCTGACGCTGCAGTAAAGTCTTGGAGTGGTACAAACCGCCACGTTTCTTTTTTATTATCTTGCGTAGCCTTGAGAATTCCCAGCATCGTTCTGGCAAACTTTGTCTTGACGTATTTGAGACAAGCCTCTGCTTCTGTCCGAGTATCGAATGCTCCTATTGTCAAAAATGTCTGAGTAACTCCTATGAGCGGTTCTCCTATGAGCGGTGAACTCAGTACTTCTCCGATTGCTCCCGATCCGTTGCTTTTAGGAACAATCACCTTATATTTATCCAAATTCGGGTGGGAATCAACATATTCCCTTTTTATCCAACGATAGCAACGTTCGTTTTTATATCTACCATAGAATCTAACTTCCTCTTCCTTTATTTGATAGGTCTCTTTGAATATTTCGGGCAGTTTCTCAAAGATATTGGTTGTTATATCGTATGGATGCCCCATACTTAAACGCTCTTTAGCCCAAGGATAGTCTTCGTGTAATTTATCTGACAATCTATAACTTTCGGGCGCATATATTAGTTTTGCAAACAATCCGTTTTCACTTATCTTACATACTTTATTTGCAATAATGTTCAATTTCTTGTAAGCTGTGAACGTACCAATTTTTCCAAAATCCAGCTTAGAGTCTCTGTACATAACAGCCACTCCTCCTTTTATATCTACTGTTGGGAACACATCTGTACTATTTGCCCAATAATCAACCACCTTAAAGTGCTCGTCATTAAGTATCTTAGTATTCCAATCCTTTGGCGTTTTGCCTGCGTTAAACAGATAGCGAGCAGGAGTCAGAAGCGAGACTCTTTGCGCCAAAAGGCTTGCAAGATCGATGAATAAATGATAAACAGGAGCATCGCTTGTGTTTTCGGATGTCACCTGATACGGTGGGTTGCCTATAATAGCGTAAATCGGCGAGATTTTTGCAATATTACTTAGATACAAAATCAAATAATATGGTCAAATCATTTAAGCAACAACTCAAGAAAGAAGAATTATCGGACAATACGATTACAGCTTATCTGTATGCTGTAGAAGACTTTGAGCGGAAGTATTCTTGCTTCAATCGGGAAAATCTTTTGCTTTACAAAGCAAATCAAATAGAACAATTTAAACCCAAAACTGTAAACCTTCGCATTCAGGCTCTCAACAAATACTTAGAGTTTATCGGTAAACCTCGCCTTCGTCTCAAATCTCTCAAAATACAACAGAAAACTTATCTCGAAAATGTGATTAGCAATGCGGACTACCAGTATCTCAAGTCAAAGCTCAAAGAAGAAGAAGAGGAATTATGGTATTTCCTCGTTCGCTTCTTAGGTGCTACAGGAGCTCGAGTAAGTGAACTTATACAATTCAAGGTCGAGCATGTGAGAGTGGGTTACTTTGACATCTATACCAAAGGAGGGAAGGTTCGTCGGATCTTCATTCCGCAAGATCTCTGCATGGAGACAAAAGCATGGTTAAAGCGTGCCAATATAAATATTGGATATCTATTTTTAGACAAACACGGCAAGCAGATTACTCCACGAGCCATTCGACACAAATTGCAACGCTTCGCCCATCAATGGGGTATAAATTCCAAGGTGATGCACCCTCATTCCTTCCGTCATAGGTATGCAAAGAATTTCTTAGAATCGTTCAATGATGTTGTTCTATTGGCAGACTTAATGGGGCATGAGAGTATTGAGACCACTCGAATTTACCTGCGTCGTACTTCCAATGAGCAACAGGCTATTGTAGACAAGATAATTACTTGGTAACCTCTTTGACTTGATAAACTATTGTTAGTTGTAGCAGTCTCTCTGTGCAATGATTTCGTTCTCAACATAGTTCATTCACTTTTTGCGCTCAATAAATCCGTAATGTCTCTCTCTTTATAATAACAATTGTGTTCTATCATTGAATGAGGAATTTTTACCCATATCTCTGTATGATTGCAAGGTACACTTACTGATAATCAAATGCTTACATGAATCTTCGTTATCAAGCCACCCCTTACTATCGGGCGGATTGCCGAAGAGTTGTTCGATACGATGAATAAAGTTTGCAGAACAAAACAATTTATTCAAAATATATTTTCCTGTCACTGATATCATCCAAAAAGAGCTTATAAATCATTGATTTGCAGCATCTTTATATGAAGTGTTAAAAGTGACAGCAAAATAAAATTAAAACAACAATGCTTATATTACTAACTTTAGTCTGCTTTATTATTCCGCATATCGGAAACCTTAATTTAACTGTATAATAGCTTTTCGAATATTCTCTTTTGCAACGGTAGGTTTCATTGCTTCTGTAAGCATCATATCTGTTGGTGTAATACATTGGACTTGTGAGAAGCCTGCTTTAAGTAAAGCTGCCGCATCCTTTACCTTCCCAGCTATAAGCATAACAGGAACATTCTTACGAAGACCATATTCTAAAACCCTTATCGGTATCTTTCCCATTAATGTCTGACTATCTGCACTACCCTCCCCTGTTATAATCAAATCTGCATCTTCTATAAGTGAATTAAAATTGACAGTTTCTAAAAGAACATCTGCACCTGAACGCATCTTAGCATTCATAAATTGCATAAAAGCATAACCCAATCCACCTGCTGCTCCAGCACCGTTATTCAAAGAACAATCAAAACCCAACTGAGCAGCAGCCATACGTGCAAAAGTACGTGCTCGACGATCCAAACAAGCTATCATTTCTGGTGTCGCTCCCTTCTGTGGACCAAAAATGACAGCAGCACCACGTTCACCAAAGAGAGGATTATTTACATCTGAAGCTAAGGTTATATCTAAATCTCGTAAAAAATTATCACGCCAGTTCTTCCCAAGAATGTCTTTCAAAGCAGCCAACATACCAAGTCCGCAATCGCTTGTAGCCGACCCTCCAAGTCCGATAATAAACTTTCTATATCCTCTTTGAAGTGCATCAGCAAAGAGTTCACCTAATCCATAAGTAGTTGCACGTAAAGGATTCAATTCCTGTTGCTTAAGAAGATTTATGCCACACGATAAAGCAGTCTCTATGACAACCGTATTATCTGCACATACGGCATAGCTCGCTTGAATGGGATGCATGAGCGCATCGTGGCAATTAATAGTAATCTCCTTACAGTCGAATAACTGTAAAAAGACTTCTAACATTCCATCTCCCCCATCCGTGACAGGAACCTTTACAACCTTAACTTCCTGCCAACGTTGGCGAAGACCCTGTTCAGCAGCATCTTCGGCTTCAACAGAAGATAAACAACCTTTAAAACTATCAATTGCTAAAATAATATGCTTCATATTGACTGCAAAGTTATTAAGAATTCGTGAATAATTTGGTTTTTACATCTATTATATATATCTTTGCAAGATAAACTGTAATTATATACCTCTTTATGAAACAATTTTTCAAATTCGTTTTTGCTTCTTTCTTTGGAATGATGTTGTTTAGCATCGTTACAGGACTCTTTGCACTTTTCACTATTGTTGGTATGATTGCATCGCAGGATACAACCAAAGAACCTGAAGACAACTCAGTACTTGTATTGAATCTTTCAGGACAGATGTCAGAGAAAGTGAAAAATAATTTTTCTTAGTCAGCTACAAGGTTCTCAAATAAATAGTTTGGGTCTTGACGATATGCTTGGAAGGAATCAGAAAAAGCTAAAGACAACGATAAAATAAAGGGTATATACATAGAAGCAGGTGCGTTTGCGTCTGATTCATATGCTTCTATGCAGGCATTGCGTAAAGCACTACTCGATTTCAAGAAGAGTAGAAAGTGGATTATTGCTTACGCTGACACCTATACACAGGGTACATACTACTTGTCGTCTGTTGCTGATAAAGTTTATCTTAATCCACAAGGACAGATTGACTGGCACGGATTAGCTTCTGAACCAGTTTTCATTAAAGACCTCTTGGCAAAGTTCGGTGTAAAAATGCAGGTTGTAAAGGTTGGTGCTTACAAAAGCGCAACCGAGATGTTCACTGGCGACAAGATGAGTGATGCTAATCGTGAGCAAACATCAGCCTATTTAAACAGTATCTGGGGCAATATTACAAAGGAAGTTGGAGCAAGCAGAGGTTTGTTAGTAGCACAACTGAACGCATACGCTGCGATGATGATAACCTTTGCTGACCCACAAGAATATGTAAAATTAAAAGCTCGTTGATGGCTTAGTTTATACAGACCAGATAAAAGGAATCGTCAAAAAGCAATTAGGTATTGAGGCTGACAAAGACATCAATCAGGTTACTATTGCTGACATGGTGAACACTGAGGATAAAAAAACCAAGGTGATAAGGAAAATGAAGTTGCAGTCTACTATGCTTATGGTGATATTGTTGATGGTGTTGTAGGAGGTCTTTTCTCACAGGGATCATCAGATTGACGCACAAGTTGTTTGCAAAAGATTTGGAAGAGTTAGCAAAAGATAAAGACGTTAAGGCTGTTGTCGTACGTGTCAACTCTGGCGGCGGCTCCGCTTATGCATCAGAGCAAATCTGGCATCAGATTATGGAACTGAAGAAGTTGAAACCTGTCGTTGTTAGTATGGGTGGAATGGCTGCTTCTGGTGGCTATTATATGTCAGCACCAGCCAATTGGATTGTTGCTGAGCCTACTACAATTACAGGCTCTATAGGAATCTTTGGTATGTTCCCTGATGTTAGCGGTCTGCTAAGAGAAAAACTGGGTTTAAAGTTTGATGAAGTAAAAACCAACAAATATGCAGACTTCGGCACACGCGCTCGTCCTTTCACAGAAGAAGAAATGTCATATCTTAGCCAATATGTAATAGTGGCTATAAACTCTTCCGTCATCGTGTGGCAGAAGGACGTAAGATGACTGAAGAACAGGTTGAGAAGGTAGCACAGGGGCATGTGTTTACTGGTCAAGATGCACAAAAGATAGGACTTGTTGATCAGCTTGGCGGATTGGATGTTGCTGTAGCAAAAGCTGCACAACTTGCTAAACTACCAAATTATAGAAAATGTGCTTACCCTAAGGAGCCTAACTTCTTAGAGCAAATGATGGAGCAAACGAATCCTAATAATTACCTCAGCCAACAGTTACGTGCTAACTTAGGTGATTATTATGAGCCATTCACACTCTTAAAGACCATTGATCAACGGAGTGCAATTCAGGCACGTTTGCCATTTTATCCTAATATCCATTAATCATATATGGAAGGAGACCATATCAAAATAAACAAATGGCTATTGCCTTTCAGCTGGCTCTATGGGCTTGGAGTAAGACTGCGCAATGAGTTATTTGAACTGAACATTCTCAAATCCCGACAGTTTGACATTCCAGTCATATCTGTTGGTAATATTACCGTGGGTGGTTCTGGCAAAACTCCCCACGTAGAATATCTTATCCGATTACTGAAGGATAAAATGAAGGTGGCTGTTCTCTCACGTGGCTATAAACGTAAGAGTTGTGGATACGTATTAGCAAACGAGAATACTCCTATGCGGGAGATTGGTGATGAACCCTATCAAATGAAGACAAAGTTCCCTGATATTCGTGTTGCAGTTGACAAGAAGCGATGTGAGGGAATAGACCGATTAACATCTGACGAGGAAACAAAAGATACAGATGTAATCCTTTTAGACGATGCTTTTCAGCACCGATATGTACATCCTGGTATCAATATCCTGTTAGTTGATTATCATCGACTTATCATCTATGACAAACTTCTTCCTGCTGGTAGATTACGTGAACCACTCTCAGGAAAAAATCGTGCAGATATTGTGATTATCACAAAGTGTCCTAAGAGTCTAAACCCAATAGACTATCGTGTATTGAGTAAAGCTATGGAACTCTACCCTTTCCAACAGCTTTATTTTACGACGTTAGACTATTGTGATTTGGAACCTATCTTCAGTAAAGGAAGAAATATACCACTCACAGAGATAAGAGGAAAAAATATCTTGTTGCTTGCTGGTATCATGTCACCAAGCAATTGGAGTTGGATCTAAACTCTTTCACAGGAAACAATGCACTGACAACACTATCGTTCCCAGACCATCATGCATTCACAACAAAGGATATTCATCGTATTAACGAGACCTTTGCTAAAATGCCTGAACCAAAATTGATTGTCACAACAGAGAAAGACAAGGCACGCCTTGTTGATATTGATAAATTATCAGACGAAGTAAAAGAAAACATTTATGCACTTCCTATCAAGGTAAGCTTTATGCTTGACAAGGAAGAGACATTCAATAAAAAAATAATATCCTATGTACGAAAAAATTCAAGAAACAGCATCTTGGCTAAAAGAGAGGATGACCACAAGTCCAAAGACAGCCATCATTCTGGGCACAGGCCTCGGACAATTAGCTTCAGAGATAACCGATAGCTACTCATTTTCTTATCAAGATATACCAAATTTTTCCAGTTTCAACGAGTGAAGGTCACGCTGGTAGCCTTATCTTTGGACGACTTGGTGGTAAGGATATCATGGCTATGAAAGGTCGCTTCCACTTCTATGAAGGATATAACATGAAGGATGTTACGCTTCCCTATTCGTGTAATGCACGAGTTAGGCATTGAAACATTGTTTGTTTCAAACGCTTCTGGCGGTATGAATCCATCGTTCAAGATTGGTGACCTCATGATTATTACAGATCATATTAATATGTTCCCCAGAACATCCGCTACGTGGTCGTAACTTCCCTACAGGTCCTCGTTTTTCCTGATATGCACGAGGCATACGACCATAAATTGGTTGATTTATGAGACTCTATTGCTAAGGAGAAGAACATCGAAGTTCAGCATGGAGTTTACATGGGCGTACAAGGACCAACCTTTGAAACACCTGCAGAATACCGTATGTACCACAAGATGGGAGGTGATGCTGTTGGTATGAGTACCGTACCAGAGGTTATCGTTGCTCGCCATAGTGGTATTAAGGTATTCGGCATCAGTGTAATCACTGACCTTGGTGGCTTTGATGTTCCTGTAAAAGTTAGCCACGAAGAGGTTCAGGAAGCTGCAAACGCTGCACAGCCACGTATGACAGAGATTATGCGTGAGATGATTAAACGCTCATAAGGCATATAAATATAAAAAGAAACTAAGGCGTTCTTTATTCTATAATTCATAGATAAAGGACGTCTTAGACATTATATCAATAAGCTATTAATAAAGTAAATGGAAATAAAAGACCTTGGTGAATTCGGACTAATCAACCGTCTCACAAAAGATATACAACCAATCAACAACTCTACCATTATGGGCGTGGGTGATGATGCTGCTGTTTTACACTATTCAGATAAAGAAACACTTGTCTCTTCACAGATGTTCATGGAGGGTGTATGCAGTTCGATTTAACTTACATAGACATGGAACATCTTGCCTACAAAGGTGGCTATGATAGCTATGAGTAACATATTCGCTATGAATGGACAGCCACGTCAACTCATCGTTTCATTAGGGGCTTGGAAAAACGTTTCAAAGTAGAAGACCTTGATCAGTTCTATGCTGGATTGAACAAAGCTTGTGCTAAATGGAATGTAGACATTGTTGGAGGTGACACGACTTCTTCATATACGGGACTTGCTATTAACCTCACTTGTATTGGTGAAGCTGCAAAAGATGATATCGTCTATCGTAGTGGAGCAAATGAGACCGATCTTATCTGCGTTACCGGTGATCTTGGTTCGGCCTACATGGGCTTGCAGATTCTCGAACGTGAAAAGACTGTTTACTACCAGCAAGTCCAGGAATATAATAATAAGGTAAAGGAAGCACAAAGCAATAAAGATGAGAAACGACTTGAAGCTTTGCGTCAAGAACGTGCAGCCATTGAGGATTTTCAGCCTGATTTTGCGGGTAAAGAATATCTTATTGACCGCCAGTTGAAACCTGAAGCACGTGGTGATGTACTCAATCAACTGCGTACAGCAGGCATACATCCAACCTCTATGATTGATATTTCAGATGGATTGGCAAGTGAATTAAAACATATTTGCGAAAAAAGTCACTGCGGTTGTAGAATTTATGAAAAGAATATTCCTATCGATTATCAAACTGCAGCAACCTGCGAAGAGTTCAATATGAACCTTACAACAGCTGCTTTAAATGGTGGAGAAGACTATGAACTTCTTTTTACAGTACCTATCGGCGATCATGAGAAGATTGATAAGATGGAGAATATCAGACAGATAGGTTATGTAACAAAGGAAAACTTGGGTGCATTCCTTATTGCTCGTGATGGTAACGAGTTTGAGTTGAAGGCACAAGGTTGGCCTAAAAACGAGAAATAGCCAACTTGTTAAAGGATGTAAACAGAAACATTTTTTTTATGAAAAACTTGGAGGAATAAAATAAAAGTACTACCTTTGCATCGCAATTGAGAAAGCAACACAAACGTTACAAAAATTAATTGCAAATAACAATGGTGCCATAGCTCAGTTGGTAGAGCAAAGGACTGAAAATCCTTGTGTCCCCGGTTCGATTCCTGGTGGTACCACTCCTCCTTTCATCAGGGCGGTTCTCGCAAGAGGCCGCTCTTTTTTTTTATTACTCATTATAACGAGTCAGCCCTAAAACCGGCTCAGTAGAAAAAGGGCTCAGTAGAAAAAAGGTGGGGAAATTTTCTTAATTAATATATTTTTCTTTCCTTTGTATCATGGAAGAAAAATATTTATATCAGTTAGCCGAATTCGTTTTACCCAGTGATGTATTACATTATTTCTCTATTGTTAAGATAGAGTCTGATACTTCATTGTTACGTATTTATCTTGATGAGAAGATGGAGAAAGAACTTTCCGATGATCTTCATTTTGAATCAAAAGGCTTTATGGAAGCTGTCGAGGTGACGGACTTTCCGATTCGTGACCATAAGGTTATTTTGGTTCTTCGTCGACGTCGCTGGATAGATATTCGTACAGGTAAGAGTTTCTCTCTTCCCTTGCAGATAGATATTACAGCCTCCGGCACTCGTTATTCCAAAGAGTTCGGAGCTTTTTTAAAAGAAACGTATGGAGACATCCCCAGTGACCTGCCGTACGCTTGAGGAATTCTATCATATCAATGGACGTAGTTTTGAGAAACAATACAAGGAAACACTAAGTGGTTACAGGTCCTGGGATCAGTTGTCTCATGCTCAGAAGTGGCTTCTCTTTGAGGATAATATTGGTAAGAATATAGCAATAGACGAGACATCCTTGTCCAATGGTGAACTCTATACGATTATCACTAATAGGGACAAACACGGCAAAGCAAGGATGTCTTGTAGGCATTGTTGCTGGAACCAAATCCTTGGATGTCTGCAAGGTATTGGATAAGATAGATGAAAAGAAACAGGGAAGACGTAGAAGAGGTCACCTTGGACTTGTCCGATAGTATGCGTAAGATAGTAAGGCATTGTTTTTCCAAAAGGCTAAACGAGTGATTGATCGCTTTCATATACAGAAACTTGCAAGTGATGCCGTGCAACAGATGAGAATAGAGTATCGCTGGGCAGCTTTACAGCAAGCAAATGACGAGAAAGAGAATGCGAAGTTAGAAAAAGATAGCGTATCAACCACTGACTTTTGAAAAATGGAGATACACGTAGTGAACTGCTGGTAAGAAGTAGGTACCTGTTGTTCAAATCATCAGAGAAATGGACTGATGAACAGAAGCTAAGAGCCAAAATACTGTTTAGAGAATATCCTGACATTAAGAAGGCTTACGGTTTATCACATTCGCTAAGAATGATTTTTGCTAAGAATACTATCAAAGATGCAGCCAGACTATCATTGGCAAAATGGTATAATAACGTCGCAGAAGCTGGTTTTCATTCCTTTAATGTCATTGCTGCAACTTTCTACGAGCATTACGAAGACATACTTAACTTTTATATTAACAGATCTACAAACGCTGCTGCGGAATCCTTCAATGCAAAAATAAAACTATTTAGGGCTAACTTAAGAGGAGTTGTAGATAAAAGTTTCTTTCTTTTTAGACTTGCCAAACTATATGCCTTTCCCCACTAAATATCTCCTGTCCCCTAAAACCCAGTTGCAAGCCTATACTCTTAAGCACATAATTTCATAAGTGTTTATTACCTTTGCATCATGAAGAATCACCAAAACGGCTCAGTAGAAATTGTCTTTATAACTTGACGTAGCCCGCTACGTCTGCGCCAAAAACAAACAAGATGCTCGATAATAAAACACAATATGTTTAGGCTCTAATGAACTATTTGGGTTAAAAAGAAAAAGCGATGACCTTCACAGGTGATCGCTTTCTTTACTCAATAGGTATTAGTCTTTTAAAGGTAAAAGATTGTTTTCAGGATAACAGTCACAAAGATATATTATTTTTGCATCACATGCAAACTTTTAGTAGATTATTTTTTCATTATAATGATGTGTGCGGACACATGTTTATGCAAAAATCTATTTTTTTAACGAAATAAGTCTCAAACCTCTTGTTTCATAAGGTTTTTTTGTTATTTAAAAAGTTCAGAAATTTAAGTTATTCCACTTGTATATTAATAGCCTTTTTGTAATGCTATATGAATAGTTGTGCGTCTATACTTTTTCATAACACCACCGATCCTTTTGTATAATAATTTATCCATTAAAAATGCTTTTTGTTATCCATAGTGTCTTCTTTATTCATAGATTATAATTAACTTTGCAAAAGAATTTATGTATAAGTTAAATATTAAGTAAAAAGCAAAACCTTCCATTACTACATTTATAAATGATTATGAAGAAAAAGAACAATCGTGTTGTTTGGAATGCTCCTTATGGTTTTTGACTGCTGTCGCTGGCGGCAAAAATCAAGGTAGCATGTGTAGGAAATAGTGTGACATGGGGAATGACAATTATCGATAGAGAAAAGAATTGTTATCCAGCACAACTACAGAAGATGTTAGGAGATAAATATGAAGTCAGAAACTTCGGACACTCTGGAACTACACTACTACAACATGGACATCGTCCCTATGTCGACCAACAAGAGTACCAAGACGCTTTGAACTTCAAGGCAGACCTTGTCATTATCCATCTTGGACTCAATGATACCGACCCACGAAACTGGCCTGAGTACAGTGAAGAATTTAATGCTGATTACATCCGTCTGATTGATAGTTTCCGTCAGGCGAATCCTAAAGCAAAGATTTGGATTTGTCTTATGACCCCTATCTTTGAGCGTCATCCACGTTTTGAGAGTGGTACACGCGACTGGTATGCGCAGATTCAGAAACATATACGACAAGTGGCGACTGCGACACGAGTTCCACTCATTGACTTAAATACACTTCTATATAGTCGTCCCGATCTTCTTGCCGATGCTATTCACCCGAATGCTGAGGGCGCAAAAGATATTGCAGAGGCGGTCTATGGAGCCTTGACAGGCAACTATGGTGGGCTTGCCCTGTCTCCATTGTATACCGATGGTATGGTTATTCAGCGCAACAAACCTATTGTTTTCCGTGGAAAAGCAAATGCAGGTGAAACTGTTAAGGTAAACTTCAATGGGCATATGCTTTCAGCTATAACAAATGATGCGGGAAAAATGGAAGATTACGCTTCCCTGCTGAGAAAAGCTGGCGGACCTTATAAAGCCCAAATAAGTACGAAGAAAGAAAAAGCTTACTATTAAAGACATATACGTTGGTGAAGTGTGGCTTTGCTCAGGACAATCAAACATGGAGTTACCTGTAAATGCTGTACAGAGCAGGACACAAGACTTGAATGAGGCTGACAGTCAGACACACTTACATCTTTTTAATATGTCAGCTATCTACCCAACGACTGCCGTAGCATGGTCAGCTAATGCTTGCGACTCTGTAAATCGTCATCAGTACCTCCATATTGGACCATGGCGTAACTGCTCTCGAGAATCCTTGGGTGGCTTCTCAGCTGTAGCTTATCACTTTGGAAAGAAGTTAGCAGACAGTTTGCAGGTCCCAGTAGGTATCATCTGTAATGCTGTTGGTGGTACCACTACAGAGTCATGGATTGACCGCCATACGCTAGAACAACGTATGCCAGCTATTCTTCGTGATTGGTATCATGGAGATTTCGGTATGAAATGGGCACGTGAGCGAGCATTGCAAAACATCAGCGTAAGTAAGAACCCACTGCAACGTCATCCTTATGCACCAGCCTATATGTTCGAGACTGGTATGCTTCCACTAAAGGGATATAGTATCAAGGGAATTGTTTGGTACCAAGGTGAGTCCAATGCACATAACATGGAACTACACGAACGTCTCTTCCCGATGTTACAGAAGAGTTGGCGTAATTTCTTCCATGACCCAGAGCTACCATTTTATTTCGTACAGCTCTCCAGCCTAAATCGTCCTTCATGGCCACGTTTCCGTGATTCTCAGCGTCGTATGGCATCAAGACTACGTAATACATGGATGGCTGTTACAACAGATGTGGGTGATTCCTTAGATGTACATTACACGAACAAAGCCTGTCGGTGAGCGACTTGGCTTACAGGCTTTACACCATAGTTATGACTACAACATAGAATCTGATGGTCCTATCTGTCATTCTGTATCAGCAAAAGACAATGGAATTGAATTGCAGTTTATTCACGCAAAGTCACTATCAGCTAAGGGCAGCCGCCTTATTGGCTTTGAGGTAGCAGGTGCAGATGGCATCTATTATCCAGCAGAAGCACAAATAACATCATCTAACACAATTCTTGTTAAGTCGTCTTCAGTAACACGCCCACTCTATGTTCGTTATGGATGGCAACCTTTTACACGTGCCAACCTTGTGAATGAGGTAGGATTACCATGTAGTACATTCCAATGGGCAGTAAAGAAATAAAGGTGTTTATAACCATCGTTCTTTGTTTAGAAAAATGATACAATTAAGTCAGACTGCCCACAGTCTGACTTTTTTTTTATTAAGACCATTCCAGACAGAATCCTATTACTATATTACACAAATAGATTTTCTCCCTTTATGACCCTTGATGTATCCCTATATATTTGGTAGTTTAACCATATCATGCATCTACTATAGGACACTCTCAATAACTTTATAGCAAAAGAATTTAAGAACTTCATCATATTTATGTGGTGATTAGCAACTTTCTTTTTAACTTTGTACTCTATCTACCCCCCCTATCAATGATTGATACAACAATGAACAACTATACCTTATATAATTCAAAGCACTCTTCTACCCTATTAGTTACAACTTCAATAGCTGCTCTCGGCATTTCCTTCCCAGCCAAAGCACAACAAGTAAATACACAACCCAATATTATCTTGTTCATGGTAGACGACATGGGATGGCAAGACACATCTCTTCCCTTTGCCGATTCGATTACTGCCAATAATCGGAAATACGATACACCTAACATGGAAAGACTTGCTTCCGAGGGGGATGATGTTTACAGATGCTTATGCAACTCCTATCAGTTCGCCCTCCAGATGTAGTCTGATGACAGGTATGAATATGGCTCGCCATCGGGTAACGAATTGGACTTTACATCGCGATAAGATGACAGATGGGAAACGAGATGGCGTAACATTACCTGATTGGAATTATAATGGTATTGCGCAAAGCGGTAATGTCGCACATACAACAAAGGCTATATCCTTTGTACAACTCCTAAAAAATGCAGGCTATCACACCATACATTGCGGAAAAGCACACTGGGGAGCTATTGACACTCCGGGTGAGAATCCGTGCCATTTTGGCTTTGACGTAAACATTACAGGTACGGCTGCTGGTGGATTAGCTACCTATTTAAGCGAACGTAACTATGGTTTTACAAAAGAGGGCAAGCCCACATCTCCATTCGCTATCCCAGGCTTGGAACGTTATTGGGGTACTGGTATCTTTGCCACAGAAGCCCTTACACAAGAGGCAATAGCATCATTAGAGAAGGCTAAGAAATACGACCAACCTTTCTATCTCTATATGTCTCATTACGCTGTGCACGTACCAATCGATCGAGATATGCGTTTTTACCCTACGTATCGTGCACGTGGTCTTTCGGAAAAGGAAGCTGCTTACGCTTCATTGATTGCAGGAATGGATAAAAGTTTGGGAGATCTCATGGATTGGGTCGCAAAGGCAGGACTTAAGCGAGAGACCATCATCATCTTTATGAGCGATAATGGAGGACTCGCCTCATCATCCTATTGGCGGGATGGAGAACTTTACACGCAGAATGCACCACTCAAGAGTGGTAAAGGTTCTCTGTATGAAGGAGGTATAAGAGTTCCCTTTATTGTAAAATGGAATAATATTGTAAAACCAAATACTCGCTCTCATGCACCTATCATCATAGAGGACCTCTACCCCACCTTACTCTCCATGGCTGGAATTAAGAACTATCATGTACCACAAAAAATAGACGGACAAGACATTACACCTATTCTTCGTGGTAAACAACAAGGTGATAAGAAGCGACAACTAATATGGAACTATCCTAACATTTGGGATGGAGAGGGATTGGGAATCAGTCTTAATTGTGCCATTCGTGAAGGGCAATGGAAATTGATTTATTCGTATCTCACTGGTCAAAAAGAACTATACAATCTATCCAGCGACCTGTCTGAGAAGAATAATCTTGCTTCTTCTCATCCTCAACTCGTTGCTCGCCTTTACAGACATCTCACATCTAAATTACACAAAATGAATGCCCAGAAACCAATCGTAGAGGGTGAAAAAAGAAAATAAGAGTGGTTAGTTTAAGTAGACATAAGTTATTCATTGAATTTTATTTCAACTGCATCATTCTACTCTTATAGGATAAAAGAGAGAATAGTATCTCCTTGAAGTGGTATCTTATCAACTTCACGAAATAAGCTACTGACCCAACAGGCTAAGTAAGTTCTTTGTAGTACAACTTGTTTATAACAATAAGTTGAATCTACTTTGGTGACATTTTGCGAGATGTTGAGCAGGCAGCACCATTGGTGTTTACCAACAACACAACACGTGCGAACCATCAACACGCTATGTGCGGAATGACAACACATCAGCTGAAGATTATCAAAGAGTCTCGTTTTGGTTATTATAAAGAAGACTGTAAAATGCTTTATAAAGAACTAATATAGGACAACTCTACCAAACAGCACTATAAAAACGTCTTATTGATATAACGCTTTATCATAGTCAATAGTCTTCAAAACAAGACGACGACGATTGCTGTTGAAACTTGAAGAGATGACATTCCTCTCTTCGAAGTAGTCTTTTGTCTTTATTCCAGCCAGATAAAGCAACAGATGTGGTAGATCATCTGTCATAAACTTATTACTTCTTGCCATCAATGTTTCCGTAAAAATCTTGCGATGTCTCTGCTTATATATAGGCGAACACCATATCCAAAAAGGTATTTCAAACTCTTCGTGATACTTCCTGAGATTGATTTGTTCGACTTCAGTTAACCTACCAGCCATATTTACATCTTTACCATAGCAATCCTCTCCATGGTCAGACAAGTAGACAATAATGGCATCCTTGTTACGGAACTCTTCTACTATCTTGTTCAATACAAAATCATTATAAAGCGTTGCATTATCGTAGTCTGCAATAGTTTGTTTCTCTTTATCTGTCAAGTCCATACGCTTATAATCCTTTATTCCAAACTTCTTCATATTACTTTTACAACGCAATGAGTATTGAAAATGCTGTCCTAAAAGATGAAAGATTATCAGTTGTGGCTTCTTATAGTTAATGATATCTTTATAATCATTTAATAGATTCTCATCATAGTTATGAATCGTGACATTTCTATAATCAAACATTTGCTTGTTTAGCTGTGGATGATTTAAGAAGAAACCACCTACAAGATTATTCGTCCAATCAGGTGTATAGTTAATACCATATGGAAATTGATTAGACAAGAAACTGACATGATACCCCGCTTTCTTAAACACTGCAGGAAAGAGTACATACTTACTCCAATCACCTTTCTCGTCAACGGATTGCAATGAGAAAATTTGCTTGAACACTTTACTCGTTAGATTCCATGGTGAAACAACATTAGTAAACACTGCTAACGAATCTTTACCATTCATCATGGCAAGTTGATAAGGCGTTGTTGGCAAGGGATAGCCATACAGTTGAGAATGGTGTCGGTTGGCACTTTCACCTATAACAAGTACAATTGTAGGAGATGTAAAAGAACATGAATCTACTTTTATTTGCTGATTAGCCATAAAGACTCCATCAACCTGCTTTGCTATCAAGTGGTTTGAATAAAGTCCATAAACAATACGTTCGACTGGATGATAAAGATGTGCAAACCCATTAGTAACCGCAACCTCAAGTTCTGAGAGATTCTTAACTCTATAAAGCTGAACCTTATCATAAACACTTAAAGCTATTCCTACAAAGATTGTAAACATTAAAGCAAAGGCAACAAAAGGTTGCTTGAGATAAGAGGTTGGAAATGTCATCTTCTTTACCGCCATAACAATATGACAGAGTGCAAGAAAAAGAATAATATCAGCTGCAGAAAAGAAAAGTTTTAGATTAAGATATTGCAAGAAGAACTCTGTAGCCTCTCTGCCTGTAGTTTCTTGCGCTAAAAGAAGCATTGTCGGTGTAATTGGAGTATCAAAGAGTGTCTTACAGCAAGTATCTATTATGGCTACCACATAAACAACACTACTCAACATAATCACCAACCCTTGACGTATTGTTTGTTGACAAAGACTCAGTAAAAAACAAATAATATATAGATCCGCAATCAATTCTATATAACCAAACATTACGATGACTCACATTCGTAAAGGCACCAACCAACAGCATAAACATAAAGAAAAGAGAATTCTCTTCTATTGGCTTTACCATCTTAGTTACAAAGGGTCTTTTCATTTTTGTATTATTGATTTGCTTCATACTGTTTCATCCAATCATAATCTTAACATGCTATAATAATCAGGATTAGTTACAAAGGTACAAAATAGCATCCGTATTTTTCAAATAATTGTTATTTACATAAGCGTTATAAATATATACATTATACCATAATTCTATATTGATTGTCTATTTATGTAACTTAACATAGCTCGCTATACCTTTAACCCAAAGATAGACAAGCTGCTCAATTATAAAACAAAAGCTGTTTAGGCTTTAACAGGCAGTTTAGCTTAAAAGAATAATTATAACTACTAAGCCTAATCATAAGAACGGTGAGCACATACCAACATGTAGCTCACCGCTCAAAATAGCTATTTATTCTTCAATTGATTGGTTTCAACATAATAAGAAGAAACATTAAAAGAAAATAACGATAGAAGTTGGCAAATGGCTTAAGAATTATTTTCTTTTCTGTTTGCCAAGAAGTTCTTATATATTTTCTTTACCTGAGGTGCAAGGAAAATAATACCAATAAGGTTAGGAATTACCATCAGACCATTGAAGGTATCTGCCAATTCCCATACCATATCTGCTGCAAAAAGACAGCCAAGAAAGACAAAGAGAACAACAAGGGCACGATAAGAAAGAATACCCTTCTTACCAAACATAAACTTGATATTCATCTCAGCAAACATATACCACCCAATAATTGTTGTGAAAGCAAAGAAGATTAGACTGATGGCAAGGAAGATAATTCCACCATTTCCAAAAGCTATCTCGAAACCTTCTTGCGTAATAGCAACCGATTTTAAGCTTAGATTTTGGAAAGAACCTGTCAGCATAATGACAAAAGCTGTTGATGTACAGATAAGAACGGTATCAACAAAAACACCTGCCATAGCTACAAACCCCTGCTCAGAAGGGTCTTTAACATCAGCCAAAGCGTGAGCATGAGGTGTTGAACCCATACCAGCTTCATTCGAAAACAGACCACGAGCAACACCATAGCGAATGGCATATTTCATCACCGTACCAGCGGCTCCACCTGCTGCTGACTTCATAGAGAAAGCATCCTGGAAGATTGTACGGATAACATGAGGGCAACTGATCAGCAAACATATAAATGATAACAAGCGAACCCAAGATATACACAACCGCCATGAAAGGGACTAAAAGTTCGGCTATAGCGGTGATTCGGCGTTGTCCTCCAATAATTACTACACCCACAACAGCTGCTAAAACAATACCTATAATATAAGAAGGTATATGGAAAGCATTATTCAAAGCTATTGAGATAGAGTTTGCTTGTACCATATTTCCAACGAATCCCAACGCAAGAACAATAGCAACAGAAAAAAACAAACAGCAAAGCCACTTACTACCAAGTCCATAATAAAGATAATAGGCTGAGCCTCCGATAGTCTCGCCATGATACTCTTTCTTATACTTCTGGGCAAGTACTGCCTCAGAGAAAAATGGTGCTCATTCCTAACAATGCAGATACCCACATCCAGAAAAATAGCTCCCATACCACCACTTGCAATAGCTGTTGCCACACCACCAATATTACCAGTACCAACTTGAGCGGCTACAGCTGTGGCTAATGCTTGGAATGAATTAACTTTTTGTTTCACCAGGCTTTCGCTTCTTGAATATTGGACCAAAAAGCATACTTAAACGCCAAATTTAGATGGCGAATCTGTGGGAAACCAAGGTAGAGCAGATAGAAAAATGCCTACTCCTAACAATGCGTACATGAGAAAAACTATTCCACAAAAAAACTCATTGAACGCTTTTACATAGTCTAATACATTCATCGGCTACACGGTTTTAGATATTAGTAATAGATTAGTGGATAATACCACATTAGATTGTTTAGTAACAGATTAAATAATCAATCTTACGCCGCAAATATAGTATTTTATCTTTTACAAAGCAACTATAAAAAGCAACTTTTTGAGTTAATCACAGAATTACTTTTTGTATTAACATTTTTCATCATGCAGAGCTCAATCTGCTGCTATTTTATGATCTAATTAACGGTGTAATTATCATTCATAAACTCATTTATATCTCTCATCTGCCTACATTGAAAATCTCATCATGAAATACTTCAACTATACATACCGCATTGAAAAATACTTTACATAAATCTAAATGAACCTATTAAAAATAAGGACGAAAAACACACGTAAATATCATCTTTATAACCAACAGGGAATCAACCATTTAAGTTAAGGCATTTCAAAAGATGCTTAATAGGCTTCTTAAAGGGCGTTAGTAAGACCTCAAAAGGGCGTCTTTTGAAAGCCTATTGGGCGTTAATTGAATGCTAAAAGAACATATATTAATAACGAGATAACTCAAAAATATTTTTACAAATATAAAATAAACAGAAAAATAAACTACCCTAACTAAGATTGTATCGGATGATATGTTAGTTTAACCCAAATCGGTCATTAGAGCCTAAACATATTTTGTTTTCTTATCGAGCAGATTGCCTGTCGTTGTAACGCAGGCGTAACGGGCTACGTCAAGTTACAAAGACCGCACAAGATGCCAATAAGAAAATAAAAGATATTAAGAAACAACACTATAGTAATAAGAATTATACATAACCGATTTGGGGTTAACTCTTATCCTGCTAAAAATCATCATGTCTAACACTAAAAGATTTCATCAAATAGCCATGTATTAATAAAAAGGCACAAGAAAAGTTATAAATAATTTGGAATTATCAGAAATTCTTGTTACCTTTGCACTCGCTTTATAAAAGCATAGGGAGATTCGCTAGCTCAGCTGGTAGAGCACAACACTTTTAATGTTGGGGTCATGGGTTCGAGCCCCATGCGAATCACTTGAAACAACAAGAGGAATATCCGCAAGGATATTCCTCTTTTGTCTTATTATCTGTGTGCTATAATCCCCCCAATGATAGACATCAGGGCTCAGTAGAAAAAAGGTGGGGAAATTTTCTTAATTAATATATTTTTCTTTCCTTTGTATCATGGAAGAAAAATATCTATATCAGTTAGCCGAATTCGTTTTACCCAGTGATGTATTACATTATTTCTCTATTGTTAAGATAGAGTCTGATACTTCATTGTTACGTATTTATCTTGATGAGAAGATGGAGAAAGAACTTTCCGATGATCTTCATTTTGAATCAAAAGGCTTTATGGAAGCTGTCGAGGTGACGGACTTTCCGATTCGTGACCATAAGGTTATTTTGGTTCTTCGTCGACGTCGCTGGATAGATATTCGTACAGGTAAGAGTTTCTCTCTTCCCTTGCAGATAGATATTACAGCCTCCGGCACTCGTTATTCCAAAGAGTTCGGAGCTTTTTTAAAAGAAACGTATGGAGACATCCCCAGTGACCTGCCGTACGCTTGAGGAATTCTATCATATCAATGGACGTAGTTTTGAGAAACAATACAAGGAAACATTAAGTGGTTACAGGTCCTGGGATCAGTTGTCTCATGCTCAGAAGTGGCTTCTCTTTGAGGATAATATTGGTAAGAATATAGCAATAGACGAGACATCCTTGTCCAATGGTGAACTCTATACGATTATCACTAATAGGGACAAACACGGCAAGCAAGGATGTCTTGTAGCCATTGTTGCTGGAACCAAATCCTTGGATGTCTGCAAGGTATTGGATAAGATAGATGAAAAAGAAACGGGAAGCCGTAGAAGAGGTCACCTTGGACTTGTCCGATAGTATGCGTAAGATTGTAAGGCATTGTTTTCCAAAAGCTAAACGAGTGATTGATCGCTTTCATATACAGAAACTTGCAAGTGATGCCGTGCAACAGATGAGAATAGAGTATCTCTGGGCAGCTTTACAGCAAGCAAATGACGAGAAAGAGAATGCGAAGTTAGAAAAGATAGCGTATCAACCACTGACTTTTGAAAATGGAGATACACGTAGTGAACTGCTGGTAAGAAGTAGGTACCTGTTGTTCAAATCATCAGAGAAATGGACTGATGAACAGAAGCTAAGAGCCAAAATACTGTTCAGAGAATATCCTGACATTAAGAAGGCTTACGGTTTATCACATTCGCTAAGAATGATTTTTGCTAAGAATACTATCAAAGATGCAGCCAGACTATCATTGGCAAAATGGTATAATAACGTCGCAGAAGCTGGCTTTCATTCCTTTAATGTCATTGCTGCAACTTTCTACGAGCATTACGAAGACATACTTAACTTTTATATTAACAGATCTACAAACGCTGCTGCGGAATCCTTCAATGCAAAAATAAAACTATTTAGGGCTAACTTAAGAGGAGTTGTAGATAAAAGTTTCTTTCTTTTTAGGCTTGCCAAAATATATGCCTATCCCCACTAAATATCTACTGTCCCGACATCAGCAGTAATAATCGAAGCTACCTTACAATATTTAGTTGGGGTGAATGCCGCTTGTCATTTGAAAACTACAATAAAAAAGTAGGCTTCAAACTTTGATTTATAAAATTAGTTTTTTATATTTGCAGAAACAGATAATTTAAAATACAAACAAATAGAATAATAACCTTTTAGGCAGGCAGGACGTAAACTCTCTGTCACCTATAAACCTCGAAGACTAACCTCTTTGTACCTATGGGCAGCATCGTTCCGCCTCTATCTACTAATGTGGCTTTAACGCTGAAAACCGATTACTGTGGAAATATGATTTATGAGAATGGACAATTAAGCAAGATTCTTACCGACGTGGGATATATCACACTTGCAAATTCCACTCCAACATACCATTACTACTTGCAGGACCACCTTGGAAACAATCGTGTAGTGATAGATGAGCATGGACAAGTGGAGCAAGTGAATCATTACTATGCCTTTGGTGGACTGATGGCTGAGAGTACAGGCGGAGGCGCACAATCTTACAAGTACAACGGCAAGGAACTTGACCGTATGCATGGATTGGATTGGTATGATTATGGTGCACGCCACTATGATGCTGTGCTGGGAAGATGGATGTGTGTGGATCCTTTGGCGGAGAAATACGTTTCAATCAGCCCTTATTCTTATTGTAAATCTTCTCCAATGAATTATATAGATGAAAAAGGACTTTACCCAAAAGGCATTGTCACAATTCACTATGAAAGGAGCATTGTAACAACAGCTCCAAGCATCACAGGTGCAACAATGAACGTCCCTACACAATATGTGTACTATAAATTTACAAAATCGGCAACTCATCTACTTTCTTTGGTTTCTGGAGTCCCTGAAAATTATATAAAGAATGTTAGGTTAGAAGAATTTAACCTTCAAAGAGAAAGGAATAGTATAACACTGGGTGATAGCCCTGAAAACACTCGCATGCTTGTGTCACCTGAATATTTCAATGAAGAAAAATATTAGTAAAGAGCAATATTACAACTGGTGGTTTAAAGAGTTTTTCACATGAAGTTGGTCACATAAAACAGATAAAAAGGGATGGGAGTGAAGGCCTATACCTGTTGAAGACCCTTTGGGGATATGTCTCGACCCAAAGCCACGATAAAAGCCCCTCGTGAACAAGAGGCAGAAAAAAAGGCTCTGAAGTATTTGAGTCTTTTAGGGATTTTGTAAAATCTAAATTTCATGCAAATCTGAACAGATTATTTATCGGCAAAGGTTCAGAAGAAGAGAAGATTAGACAAATCGACAAATGGTGGAACGCATATAAAGAACAAAAGAAATGAAGAAAATATATTCTGTTTGTATTTTTATGGTGTTGCCTTTCTTAATAGCTTGTAACGAGAATCATAGTTTCTCACTTGATGAGAGCCGGCAACTTTTGATAGTACATAACTTTTTACATATGGAAATAGAGTCTGATCTGTCTGAGATCCTAGCGAAAGTCATCTGTTCTTCATTACAAAGAAAAATGAATTTGACACTAGGAGTTGTGACACAATAAACTTTAGAAACGTATCGTCTGCATTATCTGTGGAGGAAATGAACAGTTATGGTATTACTAAAAATCTTCGGAGAATTAAATTCCGTCCCAATACAAGATATGTTGTAATCCATTCAGGAATGGGAGCTCAGGTGTATATCAAGGAATATTTCTGGGCAGATTCAAAGGGAAAATTAAGAAGAATTCGAAATCCAAAGTAGTGATTTGTACAAAGAGGTAAATAAGCATGTGTCGTAAAGTAACGATTAAGTAGTACCTACATGCGGCAGGGCAAATAGTTCGCCTTTCGGGCAATAAACAGGGACGACAGAGCGTTATTGTTGACAGGATAGGTTACGATAAGGAGGGTCATACGGTCTATACAAAACTTGGTAATGGCACGGAGACTACCTATACATATGACAAGTAGCGTGAACGTCTGCAGGTGATGAACCTTACAGCGGATGGTCAGACCGTGATGGAGAACAGGTACCAGTATGATGCTGTGGACAATATCCTCGGTATTACGAATGCCGCCAACCCAACGTCGCTTACAAAACTCAACAAGGCGAAGCTGGGAGGAAGGAGTTCGCATACGTATGAGTATGACGAGCTGAACCGTCTTATTCATGCAAACGGTAAGGCAAAGCGTGCATCGTATGACATGGTGATGTCGTTCGGACGGATGAGTGAACCACTGACGAAGGTGCAGAAGGTGGACTCAACGACAACTGCTAAGTCTTATAACTTTGCTAAAATATAGAGAATTAACAGAAAAATTCCTACTTAAAAAGTTCTAATGATGGATTTGGTTTATAGGAGTTTTACTTGGAGGTATCGCGTTTATTTTAACAATGGGGACTGAACCTTATCATAATTAATATAAAAGATGATATTTGTTTGTTAGTTTTTGCAGAAAATGTGTACCCATTGTGATACCATACAAATAAAAATATTTTTTTGTAAGCACTTTTATTTACAGATGTATATGAGAAACATTACAGTCCCCATGCGAATCACTTGAAACAACAAGAGGAATATCCGCAAGGATATTCCTCTTTTGTCTTATTATCTGTGTGCTATAATCCCCCCAATGATAGACATCAGCAGTAATAATCGAAGCTATCTTACAATATTTAGTTGGGATGTATGCCGCTTGTCATTAGAAAACTGCAATAAAAAAGTAGGCTTCAAACTTTGATTTATAAAATTAGTTTTTTATATTTGCAGAAACAGATAATTTAAAATACAAACAAATAGAACAATAACCTTTTAGGCAGGCAGGACGTAAACTCTCTATCATCTATAGAACCTCGAAGACTAACCTCTTTGTACCTATGGGCAGCATCGTTCCGCCTCAATCTACTAATGTAGCTTTAACGTTGAAAACCGATTACTGTGGAAATATGATTTATGAGAATGGACAATTAAGCAAGATTCTTACTGACGTGGGATACATCACACTTGTGAATTCCACTCCAACATATCATTACTACTTGAAGGACCACCTTGGAAACAATCGTGTAGTGATAGATGAGCATGGACAAGTGGAACAAGTGAATCATTACTATGCCTTTGGTGGACTGATGGGTGAGAGTACAGGCGGAGGCACGCAGCCTTACAAGTACAACGGTAAGGAACTTGATCGTATGCACGGATTGGATTGGTATGATTATGGTGCACGCCACTATGATGCTGTGCTGGGAAGATGGATGTGTGTGGATCCGTTGGCAGAGAAATACGATAATGTTGGCTCTTATATTTATTGTAAGAACAATCCAATAGCATTTATGGATATGAACGGTAAAGATGGAGTAGCTGTCATTGACTACGAGAATCATAGTATTATCATAAATCAGAAATTCTATTATAATGTAAATGATGACTTACTAAGAAGAAAAGCTGTATTTAAAGGCGCTGGTGGTTGGAAATCTGATTTTGAGATCAACTCAGATTCAGGCTGGGGAAGAATGGAAGGGTTCAAAGTTTCTTACAATCAATCTGAATGGAATGTAAAATTTAATCAAGAATTCATTGGATGTAGTTCAATGGATGAGATAAACCAGCATTTGGAACAAGATAAAAATGCCAATGCTATAGTAGGAAATGAAGATTTCCATGGGAGAAGTGGAGATGCAGCTGGAGAATACAACCCCGCAAATCGCATTATCACATTAGGAGAAGGGGTTTTAAAGCCAAATAATAAAGGGCAAACCTTACAGCACGAAATAGGTCACTCTTGGGGGCTTGAATATGACCATGAAATGGGAATAAGTATGCCAGAAGAAGACTTATTAGGAAGGGATTTAAAGGAAGGAGGTATAATGACATCCGCACTAAAACGTTCAATAAGTCCACAGGAGGTTTCATATGGTATTAAATTGATATTGCAAGCAGTACCTAATAATCATTCTTCTAAAGTAACAGTAAATATTCATGTAGATAGAAATTATGAAATACAGAAATAAAACAGCCTGGGTTATCCTCTTCCTGATATCCGCAATAGTGCTTAATGCGCAGACTACTTTTAAATCCATCCATGTAGAAAAAGCGATTATAAAAGGTTATTACGAGTTATCCTCGGACGGATTATGTTATATACGTAAAGGGCATACAATTTCGATAAAAGGGAAAACTTATCCGTTCTATATGAAGATAGATGATAACTCTAAGATTCGTAAATGGATCAATCCTTTTGACACTTTAGAATATCGGAAATTTCTTAATATGGATTTTGCTTTGGATGCACAAAGAGGTATTTATAAAAGAGATCTCTATTTATCTGATCTTGAATATGGATATGATGGTACTCTTGTACATTCCGCAGGTGCGTTTTACTATCCTAAGAATCGTCGCAGTCAATTAATATGTTGTTACTATTTTTCCGGTGATGTTATTTTTTATGAAATACATCAGCATAGCTCTAAAAAGGGAAAAAAACAAGTCTGTCTTTTTACTTTAAAAAAAGATGTTAGAAGAAAAAGGAGTTTGTTGTTCTTAAAGAGGCAGAGTCTGTAAGTCATTTGTCGAAAAAGGAAATCTTTTCTATGAGACTTAAGCCTACAGCTATTTATTCGATATTTTATTGTTTAGATGAATAAAGCTTTTAGCTATAAAGAGGTTTTAAAGTTTGCCGATATTGCAGCATATAAAAAGACAAAGGATATTTCTAAAATGTACAATTTCATGTTTACTCAATATTTATATAATGGAAGATTGACTCAAATAGATCAGACAGGCAAAATATGGAGAAACGCAAATACTTCCCAGCTTGTCAATCTAACTTTAAGTAAGAATCTCCCAGTGTTTACAAGGTATTCTAACATCTTTGGACGGGCTGCAGCGGTACTTACAACATTAGATATTGGAGGAAGTCTTTATAAGGGTATCACTTATAGTACTATCCAAGAGCAATTATACTATCTAACAGAAGGAGTTATAAAAACGCTTTCATATATCCCCAATTATGGCACTCTATGGGGATTAGGCTTTGAGCCAGTTGTTCGACCAACTTGGGAAAATGGCGCTAAGAATATAGACAATGCTATAAAACATGGGGCTGACCCTGATATTATTTTTATTATACCAGGACTATTATATGTTCCTTCTACAAAATAATCGTTATTATGGAATATTCATATTTTACCTTAATTCCGTAGCATAAATTCTTGTAAGAACTCCAAGTGCCTGAGAAACAAAGTTCTCAAAACACTTGGATATGTCAGAAATTTCACCTATCTTGGTGCTGCAAACATAACAAGTAAGCAAAAATCTGACATGGCAAAGGTAGCAATTAAAAACGTGAATATCACTTCTTTCGGTGGAATTTATCACATTATGGATGTTTTTCTCAAAGTTGGGCTTTGAAAAACTTACCGAATCTGTATTGGGTAAACGTGGAAGTAGTGGCAAAGCATTCAGCCATGGAAGTATTTTCGGCTCTCTCTTCTTCAGCTACCTTTGTGGTGGAGAATGCCTTGAGGACATCAATGCGCTTATTGGACAGTTCAAGCAGAGACCTAATACGCTATTACCCAGTGCCGACACTGTGGGGCGCGGACTAAAGGAGCTTGCCGAGAAAAATATTGTCTATAAGAGCGAGACCTCCGACAAGTCGTATAGTTTCAATACGGCAGAAAAAGTTGAATACCTTACTTTTTACGAATGATACGGAGGATGGGGCTTATAAAGGTGGGTAGCCATGTTGACTTGGACTTTGACCACCAGTTTATTCCGCCCACAAGTTCGATGCAAAGTATTCTTACAAGCAGGATCATGGTTATTTCCCAGGATGGGCTTCCATTGGGGAATCATAGTCGGAGGTGAGAACCGTGATGGGAATACCAATGTAAAAATTCCATCAGGAGGATACGCTCCGTCGCACTATGGACCGTGTGACCTCTGAACTTGGTGTGGTGATAGAGCGTTTCCGTGCTGACTGCGGGTCGTTCTCAAAGGAAATCATCCAAACCGTAGAGCAGCGCTGCAACACGTTCTATATACGTGCTACCAACCGTGGCAGTCGCTATGAGAACTTCCGACGCTTAAAAAGAATGGAAGAGCGTTGAGCTTGGCTATGAGAAATGCGATGTCACATCCATCAATATGGACAACTTAATAGAAGGAAGGTCATACAGGCTTGTCGTACAGCGTAGTCCCTTGAAAGACAAGGATGGCAAGCAACAGACGGATATGTTCGGAGTAATATACACATACCGCTGTATCCTCACCAATAACTGGACATCTACTGAGAAAGACATCATTACATTTTTATAATGAGCGTGGAGCAAGCGAAAAGAACTTCGACATACAGAACAATGATTTCGGCTGGGCACATCTGCCCTTTTTCCTTTATGGCTGAGAACATGGTTTTCATGATGGTTACCGCCATGCTGAAGAACTTCTATCTCTATCTCGTCCGTCATATCAGCGAAAAGGTCAAGCCGTTGAAAAAGACAAGCAGGCTGAAAGCCTTTATCCTACATTTTGTCAGCGTGCCAGCAAAATGGGTGCGAACTGGAAGACAGAACGTTCTGAACCTATATACAAATAAAACCTACTACGCTGAAATCTTCATAGAATAAATCGTATTTCTTTGTAGTTATCATACTTCCCCATTGGTTTGGGTGGGGGATTTTTATGCCTATGCAAGAACCAAGAACTCCGGAAAAATTCCCAAATCAATGGATAAAGCCCAAAATGTCACTTCAATATAAAAAAAGTACCTCACAAGGAATAATGTTGCGGAATTGAGGTTTTATAAAGAGAAATATCAAGTTTTTTTAATAATAATGGATATACTCTATATCCAAATGGGAATCAAGTGTATAAACGAATAGGTGATTATGATGTTCTAATCACAGATTATACAGGAAAAAAACTATCATTAGACCTTCTGGTCGTCTTTGAACTTTGGATAAAAAAATAATATAACAGATGTGCTTATATTTAGAAAAAAATGTATAAGAGAACTTTTTTTGTCCTAAAATAGAAAAAGATTGATAAAGAAATAGCAAAGATAATAGAAGAGTTTTAGTCTTCGAACCACATGTACAGCTGATAATTATTTTTTATGTCTATACCTATAATGCTCCTATGACAGCTGGAACCGTGTGCAGACGATAACTTATCCTGATGGTGAAGTGGTTACCTATCACTACAATGCTGCCGGACAGGTTGAGCGTCTTACGAGAAATAAACAGGGACGTCAGAGCGTTATTGGTGACAGGATAGGTTACGACAAGGAGGGTCATACGGTCTATACGAAACTCGGTAATGGCACGGAGACTACCTATACCTATGATAAGCAGTGTGAACGTCTGCAGGTGATGAAGCTTACAGCGGACGGTCAGACTGTGATGGAGAACAGGTACCGTTATGATACTGTGGATAATATCCTCGGTATCACGAATGCCGCCAACCCAACGTCGCTGACGAAACTCAACAAGGCGAAGTTTACATTTGTACTATCTATTAGTGTTTTAACGGAATGTATGTCGTTTGTTATTAGGAACTGTAATAAAAAGTAAGCATCAAACTTTGATTTGTAAAATTAGTTTTTTATATTTGCAGAAACTAATAATTTAAAATACAAACAAATAGAATAATATGATTTATGAGAATGGACAATTAAGCAGGATACTTACCGACGTGGGATACAAAAGAAAGTCGAAGTTTTTTTGTTTTACTGAATATAAATAAGAATTTTTGTTATGTACGAGTATCTAAACAAAAATGATTTAAACTCATTTGATAGCTATATAGGGCTTGGGATGTTAAATGGCTTATCTGTAGGAAACTTGGGACTTTTATATGAAACTAATTTGTCAAAGTCATATGGAGTGAGTTTAAATGCCAACCCAGCAAGGTTTGATATGTCAAAAGGAGGAGGACGCACATGGATACCATTTTTTTAAGAAGACGTATTTTATGGCCAATGTTCTGTGTTATTCTCTTTTTTATTTTTATTAAACAAGATGATCTGAGTAATAACTCTTATAATCAATACGTTAAAGGGCAATCATATTGTGTGAAAGTCTTGAGCATAAAGAAAGAAGCACGCGAATATTATGTTTATGGTATCGATAGAAAGGGACAGATTCTTAAATTAGATATTTCTTCAAAGTGGGATCTACATACAGTTCAGGTAGGAGATAGTTTAATAAAAAAAAGAAATAGTTTTGACATAAAACTCGTATCGAAGAATAAATCAAGAATCCTAATCCCTGAACTTCCTCTATAATTATTGGCTTACGAGCAATAAGGAAGGGAATGAAAGCGTTATTGTTGACAGGATAGGTTACGATAAGAATGGTCAAACAATCTACATGGATATTGACAATGATACGGAAACTATCCATACCTACGACAAGCTGCGTAAGCGTCTGTTATCAATGAACCTTACGTTAGACGGTCTATGCGAATCCTATTAGAATCTTAGATTTCATGGGATTGATTCCAATGAGGAAAGAAGCTAAACGTTATAGGGTGGAACACAATATAAATGATCGAGTACTTAACTGGTAATAAGATAGAATCAGATGATTATAAATTATATATTTTTTAGGATACATATGGCTTATAAAGCAAAACATGATTCTGCTATGTTAAATAGTATTTTTGTATTTATCATGCGTACTTATGTTTGTTCTTCTTCCGATAGCAGGTGTCGTACTCGAGATAGCACGGAAAGGTGGTAGAATTAATACCGCGTTTTTTTATTTTTATATTTCATTTCAATCTTAGGTTTTGTTACAATGAAATATGGAAATAAGAAGATGGTAGAGCGTTTGTATAAGAAATATTCCCAGCATAAATTTAATAGGATAATCCCAACTTATTGCTTCTTCTTCATACTACCGATATGCATTATATTGGGGAATGTCTATCTATATCATAATATTAAAAAAACTTTGTTGACATTGACAAAAATAAGAGATATTATATACAACATTCTAACAAGCTCATATTAAAATTGACGTATAATTGCCTTAAATATCCTTACTGCCAAAACATCTATACACGCTACGGATCGACATATCTTTACAATTCAAAATACAAAAGAGAACTACACACCTTTTTCTATTGTGCTTTCACTCCTATCACCTCTTTTTCTCCAACTAAGCATCTAACAATAAACAATTTACGCAGAATGTTAAAAAAATGACAGCAATTAAAAATTAGATTAGGTTTTTCATAGTAATTCCATATGTAACATTTGGAAAAATAACACATAACGTACCAGCCTATTTTCTTATTGCTTAAAAAGTACATTTACGAAATAAAGTTGTATATTTGCCCTTGAAAAAAATAATATCTTTAAGCATAAATAAGTAATGGGGTTTACACTATTTGAAAAATCAGACAAGCGTATCTTCTAAATATAAGAACTCTCTGCCGACTTTTTACGAAAAATAAGAGTTGTCATTGTAAATGTGGCAGATATTAGGACTTATGTCCATGGTGCTACTTACGAAAGCTGGACCAGTATACGAATAATGAGCAAAAAAACAAAAATAAGATGTTTAGTCTTTTTAATAAAAAAATAAAAATAGAGGAGCAGGATTTCTACTTTCTTAAAAAAATGTAATTTGTATCTTGCCAACTAAATGGGACTTTTTAATAAAAGCAAATAAATAGCAGATTCATTATAGGAAAATGTAAAAAAATAAACTTTATGGGAAGGGATTCTACAACTTGGTTCTCAATAGAGAATACTATGACTATAGTAATTATAAATATCCAGAATTAGTAACATTATCAGGTATTTATATTTGGAACAAGAAAAAAACGAGAATATGTAGAAGTACAACTATATATTTCGTTTGGTACAATAATTGGCTATTATTTTTAATTCTAAATATAACCATTTAGATTGGCATAAAGTTTCTCTTAATACACTGAAAGAAAAATAATTATGCAAATCATTCAAACGGAAAGAAAGACATCATACAAATGCTTTCGCAAAAAAACTTTCGCCAGAAGAACTAAAGAAAAATAGATATAGGTGATATTAATAAACTCCAGATCGAAGGAAATACATATTATACGATTAAGAATTTAAATGATGGAGATTATATGGCTATTAATAATACAGGCGAGGTCTTCATTATAACTCATGCTCCTTTTGAAGTAAAGAAACTATACTCTTCTATTAGGGCTTTTTTTGCATCAAACGCTATAACTTTTTATTCTGTGCAGGAAATATCATGTCACTTTTTATCTATCTTAAAAAAATAGAACTGTCTAAAAGGAATATATATTATTGAGACAATTAAAAAAATAAAAGGAAGACGCTATAAATGTCTTCCTTTTATTTTATAATATCTTGATAAAACGCTTATTACATCATACCACCCATACCTGGAGCAGCTGGCATAGCTGGAGTATCCTCAACCTTGTCTACAATAAGACACTCAGTTGTCAGGAACATACCTGCGATTGAAGCTGCATTCTCAAGTGCAACACGAGAAACCTTAGCTGGGTCGATAACACCTGCAGCACGAAGGTCCTCATAAACATCCTTGCGAGCATTGTAACCATAGTCACCCTTACCCTCACGAACTTTATTTACTACTACAGCACCTTCACCACCTGCATTAGCGATGATCTGACGGAGAGGCTCCTCAATAGCACGACAAACAATATTGATACCTGTCTGCTCGTCAGCATTCTCACCCTTAAGGTCCTTCAATGCCTCCTGAGCACGGATGTAAGTGGTACCACCACCAACAACTACACCCTCTTCCATTGCAGCACGAGTAGCGCAGAGTGCATCGTCAACGCGGTCCTTCTTCTCCTTCATCTCTACCTCAGAGTTAGCACCAACATAGAGAACAGCTACACCACCAGAGAGCTTAGCCAAGCGCTCCTGCAACTTCTCCTTATCGTATGAGCTTGTTGAAGCTGCAATCTCGTTCTTAATTTGAGCCACACGGTCCTTGATTGCTTCCTTCTCACCAGCACCATCAACGATAGTTGTGTTGTCCTTAGAGATAGTAACCTTCTTCGCTGTACCCAACATCTCAAGAGTTGCCTTATCAAGTGAAAGACCCTTCTCCTCGCTGATTACCACACCACCTGTCAACACAGCGATATCCTCAAGCATTGCTTTACGACGGTCGCCAAAGCCTGGAGCCTTAACAGCACAAATCTTCAAACCTGCACGAAGACGGTTTACAACCAATGTTGTCAATGCCTCTGAGTCAACATCCTCTGCAATGACCAACAATGGACGACCACTCTCAGCAGCTGGCTGGAGAATTGGAAGGAAGTCCTTAACGTTTGAAATCTTCTTATCGTAGATGAGGATATATGGGTTCTCCATATCACACTCCATCTTATCTGTATCTGTTACGAAGTAACCAGAGAGGTAACCACGATCGAACTGCATACCCTCAACAACACCGATACTTGTCTCACGAGTCTTGCTCTCTTCGATAGTGATAACACCATCCTTAGACACCTTACGCATAGCATCTGCGAGCAACTTACCTATTTCAGGGTCGTTGTTAGCACTTACAGTAGCTACCTGCTCAATCTTGTCATAGTTGTCACCAACTACCTCTGCAGAAGCCTTTATATGATCAACAACCTTAGCTACAGCCTTGTCGATACCACGCTTAAGGTCCATTGGGTTGCACCTGCAGTAACATTCTTCAATCCTTCAGTAACAATTGCCTGTGTGAGGATAGTAGCAGTTGTTGTACCGTCACCAGCATCGTCACCTGTCTTACTTGCTACACTCTTAACAAGCTGTGCACCAGCATTCTCAAAGTTATCCTCGAGCTCTACCTCCTTAGCAACGGTAACACCGTCCTTAGTAATCTGTGGAGCACCAAACTTCTTACCGATAACAACATTACGCCCCTTAGGACCGAGTGTTACCTTCACTGCATTTGCCAACTGATCAACACCACTCTTCAAGAGTTCACGTGCGTCTGAATTGAATTTTATCTCTTTTGCCATTTTCTTTATTCCTTATTTTGATTGTTTATTTATGCGTTGTTTGCTATTCTTTTTTATCTCTTATATGTATAACATCATTCTACAAGATATAACAGAATAGCCAAACTACAGCTATTTTAAGACCTTTTTATAAAGAGAGAATAGGAGAAGTGTTACTCAACAACTGCCAACACGTCGCTCTGACGCATCATCAAATACTTCTCACCCTCATTCTCAAGTTCAGTACCAGCGTACTTACCATAGAGAACCTCATCGCCAACCTTGAGAATCATCTCCTCATCCTTAGTACCATTACCAACGGCAACAACTTTACCACGCTGTGGTTTTTCCTTGGCTGTGTCTGGGATGATAATACCACCAACTTTCTCTTCTGCCTGTGCTGGAAGCACGAGGACTCTGTCTGCTAAAGGTTTAATTGTCATAATTGTATATGTTTTAAGATTTTAATTTCCATTCTGTATATGACCTGTCACCAAGTCATTTCGCCTTCAATTATACGAAAACTATGCCAAAAGGACTTACTGACAATCTGTCAGTTCTTCTTACCTATTCGACTAAAAAAACAAAAAGAAAAATAATTATCTTTGCATGAGAAAAAGAAGTTGGTAAAATTAATAAAAGATTAACAATGAAGCAACTTACCAAGACTATAACAAATAGACTTCAAGCATTATCAGATGCGGAGAAGCGAGAGATATTCCCTAAGTTCTTTAAGGCTGGCAAAGGAGAATATGGTGAAGGCGACCGTTTCTTAGGTGTCACCGTACCCAATATCAGAGCTATTGCCAAGTTACACAAAGACATATCCATAGAGGAGATACGAGAGCTGATACAGTCAGAATGGCATGAAGTGCGCCTTTGTGCCTTAATCATAATGGTAGAGAAAAGTAAGAAAAAAGACGAAGCTTTACGCAAAGAGCTATTCAATCTTTACCTTTCTCAAACTAAGCGAATCAATAACTGGGACCTTGTTGACCTATCTTGTCGCTTCATCATAGGCGAATACTTACTTGACAAATCACGTGACATTCTTTATCATTTAGCTCAAAGTCCACTACTATGGGATAATCGTATCGCTATCGTATCAACATACGCATTCATTCGTAAAGGACAATTAGAAGACACCTATGCACTTAGCGACCTCATGATGCAACACCCACACGACCTCATGCACAAAGCTATTGGTTGGATGCTTCGTGAAGCTGGAAAGCGTAATCCTGAGCGACTTTATGATTACGTGATGAACCATCGAGCAGACATGCCCCGTACCATGCTACGTTATGCAATAGAGAAGTTCTCACCCAAAGAGCGCGCTATTCTCATGAAACGCGTCTAACTCTTCCCCACTCTATTACTTCCATTTGGATGCTAATCATACGGTCAGAGAAAGAGTAAAAACAACTCTTTTGTCATATTTTTTCACATACTCATTTTTAAAAGAGCACAAATTGCATTCAAATTAACGCCCAATTGACTTGCAAAAGATGCCCTTTTGAGGTCTTACTAACGCCCTTTTGAAAGCCAAGTAAGCACCTTTTAAAATCTAACCTTGTAACTAATTCATAACAAGAGAGTTACAAAAGCACTCAAAATAGTGTTTTTTGCTTATTTTTAAAGATGTAAAACAAGAAATAATGTAAACAAAATTCAAAACACCAAGAACATTATTACCTTTCAGAAAACTTATAAATAAGGGTGCCTTTATATGACATAATACTTTGTAATATAGCGTTGTAGAGTATGAAAAGTTAGAAAGATAGACGAAATATTGATAAGAAAATTGAAAGATAGTAATAAACAATACCATTCTAAATAAGAATGATAAATGTTAGGGTACAACGAGTGATTTGAATAAAACTTGAAAAAAAGTTAAAAACGAACAACATATTTAACTCTCATAATTCATAACATAAAATAATTATATATCCCATATTTTTCTTACCTTTGCATTCAGAACATAATATATAATTTAACGATATAAAAAAGAAAATGAAACCTACATTATTACTCCTTGCGGCAGGTATGGGAAGCCGCTACGGTGGGCTGAAGCAGCTCGACGAACTGGGCCCTAATGGTGAGACCATTATGGATTACTCTATCTATGATGCTATCCAGGCTGGATTTGGTAAGATTGTTTTTGTTATCCGTAAGGATTTCGAGGAGCAGTTCCGCAGCCAAGTTCTTTCAAAGTATGAGGGTCATATCCCTGCAGAACTTGTTTTCCAGAGTATCGATGCACTGCCAGAAGGATTCTCTGTACCTGAAGGTCGTGAGAAGCCATGGGGTACAAACCATGCGGTATTGATGGCAAAAGATGTTATCAAAGAACCATTCTGCGTTATCAACTGCGATGACTTCTACAACCGTGATTGCTTCAAGGTTATCGGCAAGTTCCTTGCTGACCTCCCAGAAGGTGCAAGAGACAAGTATGCAATGGTTGGTTTCCGCGTAGGTAACACACTGAGCGAGAATGGTACTGTTGCTCGTGGTATCTGCTCTACAGATGCTGAAGGAAACTTGACAACTGTTGTTGAGCGTACAGAGATTGAGCGTCGCGATGGCGAAATCAAGTATAAAGACGACAATGGTGAGTGGGTTGCTGTAGGTGAGAACACTCCTGTATCTATGAATGTATGGGGTTTCACACCAGACTACTTTGAGTACAGCGAGGCATACTTCAAGGAGTTCCTCTCTGATCCAAAGAACATGGAGAATAAGAAGTCTGAATACTTCATCCCATTGATGGTAAACAAGCTCATCAACGATGGTACATCTACCGTGAAGGTGCTTGACACTACCAGCAAGTGGTTTGGCGTAACATACGCTGCCGATCGTCAGAGCGTGGTTGAAAAGATTCAGTCACTGGTTGATGATGGTACATATCCAGCAAAATTGTTCTAATTCATAACCCTGCCTGGGTACTATCTCCGCATACATTCTTCGGTATTTCAAGATGTAAGACGGATATCCAGGCAGGGCTTTTTATTTCTCTCACCTCAATACATATCGGGTATAACACCCACACACCTTTCAAACACACACGAAAGTTTATAGCTATAATGGAATTAAATTTACTGAATCAAGAAGAGATAGCAACACTACGTAATCTTCTTTCCAATGCAACAAACATCGTAATCTGTGCTCATAAGTCACCAGATGGTGACGCAACAGGTTCGTCACTGGCATGGATGCACTATCTGAACCAGATTGGCAAGACCAATATCAAGGTATGTATGCCTGACGCAACACCCGACTTCCTGCATTGGCTTCCAGGACATAATTCCGTTATTCGTTATGACAGACGACCAAAGGAGGTAAGAGAAGGCGTTTAAGGAAGCAGACCTCGTTTGCTGTCTTGACTTCAACCAAAACTCACGTGTAGATGCAATGCAGGAGGTTTTGGAGTCTTCCACAGCCCCTCGCCTACTCATCGATCACCACTTAGAACCTGAAACAAACAACGCATTGACGGTTTCACATCCAGAAATGTCAAGTACATGTGAGATTGTCTTCCGTCTGATTAGTCAATTAGATGGTTACGAGAAGATGACAACTCAATGTGCATCCTGCATTTATTGTGGTATGATGACCGACACAGGTGGCTTCACCTATAATTCGTCACGCCCAGAGATATTCTATATTATCGGTCAACTTCTTGCAAAGAACATTGATAAGGACGAGATTTATAACCGTGTATTCCACAACTACTCTACCAATGCCCTCCGCCTCCGTGCACACATCATCCTCAACAAGATGAAGGTGATTGAGGAGTTGCACGCATCCTATTATACCGTAACAAAAGAGGAGATGGCACAGTTCCATTTCATCAAGGGAGATATGGAGGGACTTGTTAATATTCCACAGCAGATTAAAGGACTTAAACTAAGTATCTCATTACGAGAAGATACGGAGAAGCCTAAGACTGTACTTGTGAGTCTTCGTTCTTGCAATGGCTTCCACTGTCAACCTATGGCAGCAAAGTTCTTCAATGGTGGCGGTCACGCTGACGCATCAGGTGGAAGACTAAATTGCACCATCGAGGAAGCTGAACAGATTGCTATCAAGGCAATATTATATTATAAAGAGGAGTTACAATAAGTAGAACCCCTTATAGCGAGAGAATAAACAACCAAACACTTCATGGCTAAATCCACATTGGAAAAGCTTATATTTTTTTAGGTTATGAACATATTAGAATTATCCAAAAAACGCTTTTCTGTACGCAAGTATAGTGACGCTCCTGTATCAGAAGAAGACTTACAATATATCCTTGAGGTGACACGTATGGCACCATTGGCTGTCAACAAACAGCCATGGAAATTTGTAGTTGTGAAGTCTGAAGCGGCACGCAAGCAGCTACAAGAATGCTACGACCGTGAATGGTTCAAGTCGGCACCGCTCTACGTCATTTGTATGCGTGAGATTGACAACAACTGGATACGCAAAGAAGATAACAAGCAGCATGGTGATATTGATGTTGCGATTGCTACTGAACATCTTTGCTTGGCTGCAACAGAGCGAGGCTTAGGTAGTTGTTGGGTATGTAACTTTAATGTAGCCAAACTAAAGGAGACCTTTCCATATACAGGTTTTGAGCCTGTTGCCATCATTCCCATCGGTCACATAGCCGACGACTGTTTAACGAATGAGAAGAAGCGGAAGACATTAGAAGAAATTACAGACTTCATATAATCCTTATAAACGATTTCTGTTGTCTATTGAACATAAGCTGCACAGATTAGTTATTAGCATCTTATTCATATAATGTAACGAGCATAACGAATCTTTCGCCTTATCTTCAACTGACGTGCTGATGCTCCGCACCAATGGTGCTAACGCTCCACACCACACAACATGATGCTGAAACGAAAGCAAGATGTTGGTAGAATTAGATTCGAAACTTACCTTATAACATTTAAGCAGAGGAGTCCTCTGCACTTTAACATCTTAATTCAACAATCAATTTATGCGTATTCTTGGAAACATTATTTGGTGGATATTTGGCGGATTAGAGGCTGCTATCGGTTATTTTACAGGTAGTTTAGCACTTGCCATCACCATTATCGGCATACCAGCTGCAGTACAAACATTCAAGCTCGGACTCTTGTGCCTATGGCCTTTTGGGGCAGAAGTGAGAGATGGAGAAAGTCTTTCAGGCTGTATCACCATTCCACTCAATATCATTTGGATTATCTTTGGTGGTTTATGGGCATGCTTAACCCACATTCTTTTTGGTATCCTCCTTGCCATTACAATTATAGGTATTCCATTTGCCAAGCAACACTTCAAAATGGCTGGACTGTCCCTTGCTCCATTTGGTAAAGATGTTGAGCTTAACTTTTAGTCTAAAGTCGAAAATAAAGACATTTAAAAAACATTTGAATTAAATTCTTTTAATTCCTTGGTAGAACTATTAAAAGTCAGTATCTTTGGCAAAAACAAAGGAGAAAAAGCCCATGATTACGCAAGACAACTTCAACCAGGAATACGCTGACCCTATAGAGGAGCAGCAGATTCGCCATTTCGTGTGCATCGAAATGGGGCGACAGATACATAGATACATCAAAGCCATGCACGGCAGCAAACAACAGATGTTACGCTTGAAGAGCATCTGAAAGACCTACCGATGAAGGAAAAGGAGGCTGCTATTGCACGATACATCGACTTGAACCGCAAGGTTATCAAAGGATTAGACATGAAGATTGTCTTAGCTCGTGCTATGGCAAACTACTCTGACACCTTCGATTACCTCGTTACATTGGTCAACGATAAACGAAAGATGGTGAAGTATCTGAACCTTATACGTGAGAATTTATATTCAGTATCATGAGGTTATCGAACGAAAAGGGAAGTTTGGTATTCTCGATCACAGAGGACGTACACTCGTTGAACCAAAGTATGAGTTCCTTCGTACTTGTTATGTCTATGTTGACGACCTACTAACAATGCCGCTCATAGCCCAATTAGATGGTAAACTTGGCTTGATACTTCCTGACGGTAAGGATACTATTATTGCACCTTTCATCTATGACAGTATATCGCTAAGAGATGAACCACCTTATTTCGAAGCAAAGAAAGGAAATAAAGATTCTGCTTAACACTGATGGTGAAGAGCAATAAAACAAAAAAGAGCTGTAACTGCCAAAGCGGTTACAACTCTTTTAATATTACAATATAATACGATTTAAATCTTCTTCAGCAAAGCAGCCAAACCTTCAAGCTGTTCCTGCCACATAGTAATCTTACTATTCACCTTGTCAAGATCAACACCCTGATTCAGTTCTGGTGAATCACGCTGCTGCTGCAACAAACTGATATACTGATTTACAAGTGCCATCTTAGCCTTGACGGTCTTCTTCTTTGGATAGCCACGCTTCTCAACCTCACGCTGGTACTGCTCAGATATTGCATTGATCTGACGACCACACTCTTCATACTGGCTCAACCATTGCTGGTAAGCTGCGCTATTCTGCTTGTTTTCAAACTGTGTAATGCTTGCAGATTCACCTATCTGCTCATATGAGCTTTGTGCCATACCCATCATTGGAAGGGCCAACAAAGCAATAACCAATAATTTCTTAACTCTCATAATTGTGTTCTTTTAAAATCAAATATCGCTTGCAAATATAAAGTAAATATCAGAAAGAACCAAAGTTTTTTTTGTAATTTTGCATATTGCGATTAACCCTTTAAATCTCTTTTAAGAGTATGTAAGGATAAATGTAGAATAAAGTTGAAAAATATGAATAAATATATTGAGGTAAAAGGAGCTAAGGTTAACAACCTAAAAAATATAGATGTAAGAATCCCTCAAGGTAAGTTTGTTGCCATTACTGGCGTATCAGGTTCGGGCAAGTCATCGCTTGCTTTCGACACACTCTATGCTGAAGGACAACGCCGATATGTGGAAAGTCTTTCTGCTTATGCCCGTCAGTTCTTAGGCAGAATGTCTAAACCTGAGGTCGACTTTATCAAAGGACTCCCCCCTGCTATCGCCATTGAGCAAAAGGTTATTTCACGTAATCCACGCTCAACGGTGGGTACTTCTACCGAAATATACGAATATCTCCGTCTTCTTTATGCCCGTATTGGTAGGACTTTCAGTCCAGTATCTGGCGAGGAGGTGAAGCATCATTCCGTTGAAGACGTCATTGAGAAAGTCATGTCCTACTCAGAAGGAACAAAGTTCTGTATCCTTGCTCCTCTTCACATCGTTGAAGGACGAAGCATACAGAACCAACTTGAGATGGAGATGCAGGAAGGTTATGCACGTATCTATGTAGATAATGACTTTATCCGCATAGAAGACTGGCTTGAACAAAACCCTGCTGATGATGACAATAAAAGCACGGCAAAGGATAAAGCAAAGAATATCTATCTCGTTATTGACCGTTTGTCAGTTGACAACTCCAAAGATACACTGACCCGACTCACTGACTCATGCGAGACCGCTTTTTATGAGGGCGACGGCAATATGCAGTTAATGATTCTGCCAGCTAAGCTTACCTATGATTTCTCTACGCGTTTTGAAGCAGACGGCATACGCTTTGAAGAACCGAACGACAACATGTTTTCGTTCAATTCTCCCCTCGGTGCATGCCCGACTTGTGAGGGTTTTGGTCGTGTCATCGGAATCGATGAGAAGTTAGTTATCCCTGACTCGTCTCTTTCTGTCTATGATGGCTGTGTACAATGTTGGCACGGCGAGAAGATGGCAGCATGGAAAGATGAGTTCTGCAGACGTGCTGCAAAAGACAACTTCCCTATCTTTAAGCCTTATTTTGAGCTAACAAAGGCAGAGAAAGAAAGTCTTTGGAAGGGTCTACCAAGCGAAAGAAAGAAAGACATTCACGACCGTATCTGTATTGATACCTTCTTCCAAATGCTGAAAGAGAACCAATACAAGATTCAATACCGTGTCATGCTCAGCCGTTATCGTGGCAAAACAGTTTGCCCAGACTGCCATGGCACGAAGCTAAAGAAAGAAGCTACATGGGTGAAGATAGGTGGCATGGCTATCACCGACCTCGTTGATATGCCAATCATCAACCTTAAACAATGGTTTGACAATCTAAAACTAACAGAGCATGAAAAGGAAGTCAGTAAGCGATTGATGACCGAAATAACAAGTCGTTTGCAGTTCCTTTTAGATGTAGGATTGGGCTACCTCACCCTTAACCGCCAATCTAACTCATTGAGTGGTGGTGAGAGTCAACGCATCAATCTCACAACTTCTCTTGGTTCTTCCCTCGTTGGTTCTCTCTATATACTTGACGAACCTTCCATTGGTTTGCATAGTCGTGACACAGATCGCCTCATTCACGTACTGAAAGAACTTCAAGCATTAGGTAACACAGTGGTTGTCGTGGAACATGATGAGGAAATCATGCGTGCTGCCGACTACTTGATTGACGTTGGACCAGATGCAGGTCGACTTGGTGGTGAGATTGTGTTCGAAGGTAAAGTATCTGATATCAAGCGAATAGAGGGAAGCATTAAAGAAAAAAAGAATGCCCAATCACAGCAATTATTGGAGCAGTACCCCCGTTCATATACCATTAAATACCTCACAGGAACGGAAGTTATCGAAACACCTACAAGTCGTCGACCATGGAATATGGCGATAGAATTGAAGGGGGCACGCATGAATAACCTTAAAGGTATTGACGTAAAGTTCCCTCTGAATGTCTTTACTGTGGTGACAGGAGTCAGTGGTAGCGGTAAGTCTTCCCTTGTGAAAGGAATCCTCTACCCTGCCCTCAAACGCCATTTGGATGAGGTTGCCGACACACCAGGTGAATACTCTTCTCTTGGAGGTGACTGGAAGCAGATTAAACACATTGAGTTTGTAGATCAGAACCCTATCGGTAAGAGTACACGCTCTAACCCCGCCACATACGTAAAGGCATACGATGAAATAAGAAAGCTATTTGCAGACCAGCAGTTATCAAAGCAGATGGGCTTTACACCACAGTATTTCTCATTCAACACTGAGGGGGGGACGCTGCGAAGAATGTAAGGGTGCAGGTGTCATTACAGTGGAGATGCAGTTTATGGCAGATCTTGTCTTAGAGTGTGAGGAGTGTCACGGACAACGCTTTAAGCGTGAGATTCTTGACGTACAGTTCCAAGGTAAGAATATCAACGATGTCTTGAACATGACTGTGTCTGAGGCTATCCAATTCTTCAGTGAGCACAAACGCAAAGCGATTGTCAACCGATTGAAGCCTTTGGAAGATGTTGGATTAGGCTACATCAAACTCGGACAAAGTTCTTCTACCCTCTCTGGCGGTGAGAACCAACGTGTGAAACTTGCCTACTTCATTGGACAAGAACAGCAAGAGCCAACACTCTTCATCTTTGATGAGCCAACAACGGGTCTACACTTCCATGATATCGATCGCCTACTGCATGCTTTCAATGCGCTCATCGAACGTGGACATACGATATTAGTCATCGAACATAACCTTGATGTCATCAAGTGTGCTGACCATGTCATAGACCTTGGTCCTGATGGAGGTGATAAGGGTGGAAACCTCGTAATAGCTGCTACACCAGAAGAGGTGGCTCGCTGCAAGGAGAGTTTGACAGGTAAGTATTTAGCTGAAAAGCTAAAGTAGATGAACTTCTATAACTTAGCGTAGCAAGTCCCTAATCAAATAAGCACTATGTGTTTAGGACTGTGTAGCCCTTTTTTGATAATAAATTACACACCTTCTAATAGATGGATTACAAGGCATTTAGTGCTTAGCACCATTAGTGCGAACGCTCCGCACAACATGTGCGGGGCGTTCGCACATTATGTGTTAGGCTACAACACGTTGATAAAAGGATAAAAAGAAGGAAGGATTATCACCCTTATAATAAGAGAGTAAGACGCTAATCGACTTACTTATATGATAGAGAAATTGGTCATTCAAATATGATTACATGATAAAAGGCTGAACTCAAAGGAAGAGTTCAGCCTTTTATTATATCATAAAATCTGATTCCGTGAGGGGCTAACTTATGCAACCTTCTCCAAACGCTTCATCATCAAGAACATGAAACCAGCGGAGAGGAGACAAAGTACAATAAAGACAGACCATACAATTGTCAGAGGAATGTCGTTCCACAAGAAACCACCAACACTAACAAGCAGGTTACCGATAGCTGTAGCAACAAACCATCCACCCATCATTGTACCCTTATACTTTGGAGGAGCAACCTTACTAACGAAGCTGATACCCATAGGACTAAGCAACAACTCACCAAAAGTAAGAATGAGATAGGTACCAATCAACCAGTTACCAGAAGCAAATGGAACAGTCTCGCCTGCAGCCTTTGCTGCAGTCTGCTCGTTAGGAGTCAACAAACCTCGTGATGCCAAAACCATAAGCAAGTAAGCACTACCTGCGATAATCATACCGTAAGCAATCTTACGAGGCGCTGTTGGTTCCTTGCCTTTAGCTGCTAAAGCACCAAAGATTGCCATACTGACAGGAGTCAAAGCTACTACATAGAATGGGTTAAACTGCTGGAAAATAGGAGCACTAACATCAACAGGACCACCGATGTTATGATACTTATAAACCAATACTCCTACGGCTGCAAGGAATACAACAGTAGAAATCAGCTTAGCCTTAGAAGTTTTACTCTGGAAGAATGACATTAAACTGTAAATCATGAAGATAATCATCACAAGGTTGATTACATCAAATGCCATTGTTTGCACACCCTCTGACTTTGGACTAACAAACTCATCAGCAAAGAAAGTCAGTGTAAGACCATTCTGATGGAACGACATCCAGAAGAAGATAACAACAGCAAAAACAAGACAAAGTGCAACGATACGCTCCTTAGTCTGCTGTGGGGTGAGTTCTTCTGTAGCAACTGTAGTGTCAGTCTTCTTACTCTTACCTGCACCAGCTTCAACATGTCTGAATGTGCTGCGGAAAGCATAATAAATCATCATAGAAACGATCAAGGAAACACAAGCAACTGCAAAAGAGAAGTGGTAAGCATCATTACCAGAATAGCCAAGCGAATGCTCAGCCCATTCCTTAATTCTCACAGCTGCTGTAGGAGCAAAGAGTGCACCAATGTTGATTGCCATGTAGAAGATAGAGAAACCTGAATCGCGCTTTGCTGACAGTTCTGGTGCATCATAAAGATTACCCACCATCACCTGTAGGTTACCCTTGAACAAGCCTGTTCCAAGACTAACAAGTAGCAAGCACCAAACATTGCTGCATAGCCCATTACTCCTCCACCCAATGGGATAGACAAGAATAGATAGCCCGCAAACATGACGATAATACCAATAGTCACCATCTTTCCATAGCCAAACTTGTCGGCCATGATACCACCGACCAATGGCAAGAAATAAACTAAGGCAAGGAAAACACCATAAATCAAGCCAGCTGTATCACCAGATAACCCGAAATTGGCTCTTAAAAATAAAGAGAAAACAGCTATCATGGTATAATAGCCGAAACGCTCACCAGTATTGGCTAATGCCAATGCATACAGTGCTTTAGGTTGGTTCTCAAACATAATGATAAAATTATAGGTTAATTATTACTTTGTTTTTACAATGTCAAAAAGGTAGGTAGCCTTAACAACGATGTTACCATAGTTAGACTTGCCAAAATAGTCTTTCTTTGAGCTTCCATAGATATTACTCAATCCATAGTAGTAACGGGCTTCAAGTAGGAAATGACCTATATGTCGGTTGCTATACTCTAAACCTAAGCCAGCTGCAATACCGTAGTCTAACTTCTTTTCTACTGGCATTGACTCCTGTGCTGTTACCGCATTGCTTCGCCCTGTACCATCATTAGCAAGGTTAGGAGTATCATAATTCTTAGAAGTTGACTCTCCAAGATAGAGTCCTAACTGCGGTCCTGCTTGGAAAGAAGTTAAAACCATTCTGTTCACGCCCCCATGCAAGGTGTGCAAAGACTGGAATCTGAATATAGTTAACAGTGCGTGAATACGCTTCAGCAGCCCCATTAGAGTTGATAACAGGCTGATCAGTACCCGTCAGTATCTTCTCTTTCCATCCGATTGAGGCATAGTTCACCTCACCATAGATAGAACAAATAGTATTAAAGTACTTCTCGCACACATAACGCACACTCAATCCTCCGGTTACTCCACCATGAATAGATTGTCTTACACTCGGAGTGAAACCCACATTAGAGAGTACGTAACCACCATTTACACCAATAGCAAAGTCGTTACGATGGTCTCCTATCTGCGCTGCAGCAGTCAATGGCAGCGCAAGTAGGACAACAACTAATAATCTTGAGATTCTATTCTTCATTTTTGAATAAGGTTCTCTACAACTGTTTAATAGACAAGATTCTCCATTGTCTGGTCTGTCTTGAAGTGAACCAGCTGGAAGTTATCATTGATATATCCGCCCTGTCCTACACGAACAAAGTCATAACGTGTCTGCAATGGACGATACTTAACCTCAGCAGCAGTACCCTTAAAGTTCTTTCCATTAGCCTTTAAGCCACGTACAAAGAACTGTGCTTGATCATAGCCAGTAATTGCCATACGTGGAATATACTGTCTTGACATAGGCTCACCATACTGCTCTGTATACTTTGCTTCGAGTTCCTTAGTCTTATCCGCTGCCTTATTATAATAATAGGTAGATGGGATATAAGTGTTATACTTGAAGTATTGGTCAAGATAATAATCCTGATAAACAAACCACTGGTTATAACCATAAAGGCTAATCGCAATGCCAGACGCGCTTTCTTCAGCTGAGCCAGTTTATTAAACACCTCATTTAACTGTGGACTTTTCTCTGAATTAAGAATCACAACATTTGGACGAGTAGCATCAAAATGCTTTGAAAAGTCTGCATTCGATGACTTTAAACTGGTAAGATTATACTTGATTTTCTGTAAATCAAGCTGCTTTCTCAAGCTTGTTGTGAACTCACCCACCTGACTTGTCTCATCCTTACAATTAATAAAGATTGGATGATGTGACTTCTGGAAACGCTCTAAGAAAGATGCTATCGCCTTATTTGTCAACGAAGCCTCCGTCTGATATACTTGGAAATATTAGGATTTGTTTCTACATCATTGCCTGATATAGAGAAAGGAATAACGAGTTTAATATCGTACGCACGGCAGAAGTCCGCCAATGGTTTTACCTGTTCTGAATAAAGAGGGCCAAAGATAACATCTAACTTTGAAGCATTTGGCTCAAGCAAGGTATTACGAATATCAGCACCCTTAGGCACATTCCAAGCGTGAACCTCTGTAGTAATTCCCTCACTCTTCAACTGATTAAGCGCCAACAAGATACCACGATAGTATTCAACCATACGTTTTCCATCTCCATCTTGATTATGCAAAGGAAGCATAACACCAACTCGGATAGCATTAACAGCCTTTACTGGAGCCTGAGCAACAGTAGACTTTGCAGCAGCTTTCTTGTCCGTCTTACCTTTCACAGAACCATCTGGGAGGAAATCGCCCTCCTTTGAATATGGGACAAAGATTAAATCACCTTTCTTCAGTTCATAACCAGCCTGCTTCATTGCAGGGTTAGCATCAAGAAGTTGTGGAATAGTAACACCATATTCTTTAGCTATACCAAAGATAGTTTCCTTACGTTTCACCTTATGTTGATCACGCCATTGAACACTTTGAGCCAACACGCTATAACTAAAAGTCATAGCCAAAAAGAGCATAAGATATTTTAAATAATTTCTCATAAACATACTTTTGTTTTCAATCAGTAACAAATTACAACTGCAAATATACAAAAGAAATCTGTAATCAAAAGATGTAGAATGATAAAAAACACAAAAACGCTTACAGCATTTCATTTATTTTTGCCAAATAAAGCATTCTTGTCTGAGTTTTCAATAATCTCCTATTAGATATTATTTTACGACATCAATCAGCTTTTCCTACCATGTTCTTTCATGGTACTGATGCTTAACACCAGTGGTGCGAAGCATCAACACCAATGGTGCTAAGGGTAAGCACCAATGGTGCGAACTATTAAACACCTTACAAAATATTGTTAGAACTAAGCCACTTTATTGTTAGAAAAAGAGTTAAAACACCCCACCCGAACAGGACAGAATTGATATAAAGCCTTCCTTTCTCAAAGAGAATACAATATTGTCAGTTCTAAAGAAGTGCCACCACAAGAGGATATGCTATTTAAGTTTTATCAGATAGAAATACATATTATTATCCTATTCAGGCAGATAGATTTACTTGTTTGTATGGGAAAAATTGTGTAAATTTGCACGATTATACATTTTTCAAGGTAACATCAAACGAACTATTGGAATGAAACAATATAAATTTAGACTATTGGGGGTGATGGTGTCTATGCTTCTCTCTTCTATAGCATGGGCACAAGATTGCCAACCCTCAGGTAAATATACCGATACAAATGGTGAGATCAACACAATTGTAGCAGGTGATACTTATGTAGGTTCGGCTCCTTTGACGATTGCGTTCTCAGCCAATCCACCTACAACAAAGGATGCAGCAACCCATTACGAATGGCACTTCTTCAATCAAAATAACCCACGTTCGGCTTTTCTTATCCGTTATGATGAGAATACCGAATACACCTTTACAGAGGCAGGAACAACGAGGGTAGTGCTTTATGAAATCCTGAATGGTGACACAACACGCTACAACGCTATTAGTTTCTCCATTAGTGAGAGTAGCCTACAGATGCCTAATGCTTTCTCACCCAATGGAGATGGTATCAATGATGTCTATCGTGCAAAGCCTGGATATAAGAGTATTGTAGAGTTTAAAGCTATTATCTTTAACCGTTGGGGGCAAAAGATATACGAATGGAATGACCCCGCTGGTGGCTGGGATGGTAAGTATAAAGGCAAAGATGTTGCGCAAGGGACTTACTTCGTCAATGTAACCGCCAAAGGAGCTGACGGCAAAGAGTTCCACATTCGACGAGATGTTAACCTCCTCAGAGGTTACACACAGTCGACGAGGTGATTTTTGGTGGGTGATGGGTGATGAATGATGGGTGGTGATGAATAGCGATTTTCATCAGTGGTTATCATCAAGGAAACCATCAACATGGTGCTAATCCTCAACACCCATCACCCAACAACAAACACCCAACAATTCATCAACACCCAACATTCAACACCCATCACCCAACATTTAACACCCAACAACCCCATGAATGAGAAAATAGAAGTCTTCGGAGCCAGAGTACATAATCTGAAGAATGTAGACATAATTATCCCACGCAACTCACTTACCGTCTTCACTGGACTATCTGGTTCAGGTAAAAGTTCGCTTGCATTCGACACTATCTTCGCCGAAGGTCAGCGTCGATACATTGAAACTTTCTCTGCTTACGCACGCAACTTCCTTGGAAACATGGAGCGTCCAGACGTAGATAAGATTACAGGACTATCCCCTGTCATCTCCATTGAACAGAAAACAACCAATAAGAATCCCCGCTCTACCGTTGGTACAACTACAGAGATATATGACTACCTCCGCCTTCTCTTTGCACGTGCAGGTGAGGCATACTCTTATATGAGCGGTGAAAAGATGGTGAAATACACCGAGGAAAAAGTGGTGGACATGATTATGTCTGATTATCAAGACCGCAAGATATATATTCTCTCACCACTTGTTCGCAACCGTAAAGGTCATTATCGTGAGCTCTTTGAGCAGATGCGACGCAAGGGTTACTTGTATATTCGTGTCGATGGAGAGATACAAGAGCTAACACGTGGTATGAAGGTTGATCGCTACAAGAACCATAACATCGAGGTTGTTATCGACAAGATGAAACTCGGTGGTACGGAGAATAACACGCTACGTGAGCGTTTGGCAAAGACCGTTTCAACGGCAATGAAGCAGGGAGAAGGCTTGATTATGATTCTTGATAACGAACGAGACGAAGCCAAGTACTTCTCTAAACGACTAATGGACCCAGTCACTGGAATAGCATACAAAGACCCTGCACCAAACATCTTCTCATTCAACTCACCCGAGGAGCCTGTCCACGGTGTAAAGGTTTGGGTGTGATTGATGAGATTGACTTGAAGAAAGTGATTCCAGATGACAAACAAGACATTTATAGTGGTGCAATAGTTCCTTTAGGGAAATACAAGAACCAGATGATATTCTGGCAGATAGACGCCCTCTTAAAGAGGCATAATTGTGACCTCAAGACCCCTGTCAAGGATATACCTAAGGAAGCTATGGACGAGGTTTTGTATGGTTCTTTGGAAAAGTTGAAGATTGCTAAAGAGCTTGTACATACCACCTCTGATTACTTTGTGTCCTTTGATGGCATCATTAAGTATCTCCGTACGGTTATGGAGAACGATGATTCCTCAGCTGGAAAGAAGTGGGCAGACCAGTTCATAGCCGAAGCACAATGTCCAGAATGTCATGGTCATCGTTTAAATCGTGAGGCTCTATCCTATAAGATATGGGATAAAAACATTGCTGACCTTGCTGAAATGGATATCAACGAGTTGAAAGACTGGGTTGATCATGTTGAGGAACACATGAGCGAGAAGCAGCGTACTATCGCCGTTGAAATCATAAAGGAGATTCGTAAACGTATAAACTTTCTACTCGATGTGGGCCTTGACTACCTTGCATTAAACCGTCAAAGTGCCACGCTATCTGGTGGTGAGAGCCAACGTATTCGCCTGCTACACAGATTGGTTCACAACTTGTCAACGTACTCTACATTCTCGATGAGCCTTCTATCGGTCTTCATCAACGCGATAACGAGCGTCTTATCAACTCTTTGAAAGAGTTGCGCGACATGGGAAATACGGTTATCGTTGTTGAACACGACGAAGACATGATGCGTGCTGCGGACTGGATTGTAGACATCGGGCCAAAAGCTGGACGCAAAGGTGGCGAGGTTGTCTTCCAAGGAAAGCCTGCAGACATGCTCAAGACACATACACTCACAGCACAATACCTGAATGGTGAACGTGCCATTGAGCTTCCTAAGGAGCGCAGAGAAGGAAATGGAAAGACCATCCAACTCACAGGTTGTAAGGGTAATAACCTAAAAGACGTGAACGTAACCTTCCCACTTGGCGAACTAATTGTCGTCACTGGTGTGTCTGGTTCAGGAAAGAGTACACTCATCAATGAGACTTTACAGCCTATACTCTCACAACACTTCTACCGCTCACTGAAACGTCCTATGCCTTACGGAAAGATTGAAGGCATTGACAACATTGATAAAGTGGTGAACGTTGACCAAAGTCCTATTGGCCGTACTCCACGCAGTAATCCTGCAACTTATACAGGCGTGTTCTCCGATATCCGCCAACTCTTCGTCAATCTTCCCGAAGCTAAGATTCGTGGTTATAAGCCTGGACGATTCTCCTCAATGTGAAAGGAGGACGCTGTGAGACCTGTGGCGGTAATGGTTACAAAACCATCGAAATGAACTTCCTACCTGACGTGATGGTACCGTGCGAGGTTTGTCACGGCAAACGCTATAACCGAGAAACATTGGAAGTACGTTTTAAGGGTAAATCTATTGCAGACGTATTGGATGTGACAGTCAATATGGCTGTAGAATTCTTTGAGAACGTACCACAGATTCTGCCGAAGATCAAGGCATTACAGGACGTTGGCTTGGGCTATATCAAGCTTGGACAAAGTTCTACTACCCTCTCTGGCGGTGAGAGTCAGCGTGTTAAGTTGGCAACCGAACTTGCAAAACGTGACACAGGGAAGACACTTTACATCCTTGATGAGCCTACTACTGGTCTTCATTTTGAAGATATACGTATCTTGATGGACGTCTTACAGAAACTTGTTGACCGTGGTAACACCGTTATCATCATCGAACACAACCTCGATGTCATCAAACTTGCAGACTACATCATTGACATGGGACCAGAAGGTGGTCGTGGTGGCGGTCGCATGTTGAGTTGTGGTACACCAGAGGTTGTGGCAAAGAACAAAGAGAGCTACACTTCTCGCTTCCTTGCAAAAGTACTAAAGTAAGACATATTCTATAGGCAATAAAGAAAGAGTTTTCAATTCTTTTCTTTGGATAATTGATAAATTAGTCCTAATTTTGCCAAAGGACAGTAGTAAGGGACAGCTATACAACGCTACAGACTGTCCTCCTTACTTTACAATCCATTAAGAAATTAACACATTGTCTATATCACCTAAAATTATGGATAAGAAAGAATACTTACGTTCATGGGCTGAAACCTACAAGAACGACCTAACAAACAACATTATGCCTTTCTGGTTGAACCATGGTTGGGACAAGGAGAATGGCGGTATATACACCTGCTTGGATCGTGATGGATCCTTAATGGACACAACGAAATCGGTGTGGTTTCAAGGACGATGGGCCTTCATCTGCGCTTTTGCATACAATAATGTAGAGAAGAATCAGGAATGGCTTGAGGCATCAAAGTCTGCCATTGACTTCATTGAGAAGCATTGCTTTGACGAGGATGGACACATGTATTTTGAGGTAACAGCAGAGGGTAAACCACTGCGTAAGCGTCGCTATGTTTTCTCAGAGACTTTCGCTGCAATAGCTTTTGCCGAATATTCTTTGGCTACAGGTGACAAGCATTATGCAGAAAGAGCGTTGCAGGTATTCCACGATGCACAGCGTTTCCTCTCTACCCCGGGCTTCCTTCCAGCTAAATATGAGGCAGGTGTAGAGATGCAGAGCCACTCTATCATTATGATTCTTATCAACGTTGGTTCACGTCTGCGTGCAGTAATTGACGACCCTACACTGACCCAACAGATTGACGAGTCTATCTCATTACTCCGTCGCTACTTCATGCACCCAGAGTTTAAGGCATTACTTGAAATAGTCGGCCCAAAGGGAGAGTTCATTGATACCAATGCAGCACGTACCATCAACCCTGGTCATTGTATTGAGACCGCATGGTTTATCATGGAGGAAGCTAAGTTGCGCAACTGGGATAAAGACTTACTCGACACCGCCCTCACCATCTTCGATTGGTCATGGGACTGGGGATGGGACAAGCAATATGGTGGTATCATCAACTTCAGAGACTGTCGTAACCTCCCACCACAGGACTACTCGCAGGATATGAAATTCTGGTGGCCACAGTGCGAGACTATCATTGCCTCTCTCTATGCCTACCTTGGAACTGGCGACGAGGAATATCTCTATCGTCATCAGCGTATTAGCGAGTGGACATACGCCCACTTCCCTGATCAAGACTATCCTGAGTGGTATGGTTACCTACATCGTGACGGAACCGTTGCACAGCCTGCAAAGGGTAATATCTTCAAGGGACCATTCCACGTTCCACGTATGATGATTAAGGGCTACATGCTCTGTCAGGAGATATTGAAGACTATGGAATAGTCTGAGATACCAAAGGATAAAATAAAAACTCCCATAACATTACCAGCAATGGTTTGTTATGGGAGTTTTTATAATACTTATTATGACCTTTTTAGTCCATTTTCTACTGACATATTAACGCTCCGCACACATCGTGCGGATGCTTAGCACCATGTGTGCTAACGGTTAACACCAATGGTGCGGAGTACTTAACACCCTAACAATATGTTGTTAAAATGAGTATTGTTTGTGGTTAGAGAAGAGTTATACTGCCCTAAAACGGAAAGCATTAGATAGTATTAAGAATACCCTCACAACCATCTTCAATTAAATCAAGAGCTAAGTTAAAATCGTCAGCATCACCATAATATGGGTCAGGAACACAAGTAGCAGAAGGATGTTGAGTAAAGAAATCTGCCATTCGTACGACCTTTTCTCGTGCCGCTTCATTAGGTGCCTGAGACGTAATATTACGATAATTATCCTCGTCCATTACGACAATCTTATCGAATAGTTCAAAGTCTCTGCGCGCATCAAATTGACGAGCACGGTGGTCAACGCTATATCCACGCTGTCTACCGTGTTCACGCATGCGCTTATCAGGTAACTGTCCAACGTGCCAATTACCAATTCCCGCCGAGTCAATCATATATCGGTCTGCACAGCCTCGTTCCTCAACAAGATGTTGCATCACAGCATGTGCAGCCGGAGAGCGACAAATATTACCTAAGCAAATAAACAAAATACTCACTTTTTCATTTGTTGTCGTATCCATTTTTATCTCATATTTGTGACAGATTCTCCACTGTCTATTGATTAATTTGATTTATACTTATTAATATTATAAGGTATGATTTCTCTTTTAGGAAAACGCATAACTTATTCTACCTCACTTACTCCAAACAATTCCTTTATCTCGTTTAGATGTTCTAAAGCTACTTCCCTACCCTGATCATAGGTGGCTTGCATCATTGCTGGGTCGTGTGAGAAATGCCCTATTGTTAGTTTTGCTTTAGGACGAAGCACTAAGGTATTAGGCTTCTTTTCTTCTGCACGAACGTAAGCTAACTGCTCATTATACATGATATGGCGTTGCTCCAAAGCTTTTACAACACGTGGATGACGATGCAACCACATACGCATAAGGGGCATCAGTGAGATTGGCTCTTTCACAAAACCCTCTGGCTGAGTAAGAACAACCAAATTACGCTCATAGCCTTGTTCCTGAAAGAAGCGGAGAGGTATGGAGTCTGCAATACCACCATCCAAAAGTTTCTTGCCTTCTACCGTCACAATACGAGCAGCAATAGGCATAGATGCAGAGGCACGAATATACTCTAAACAATTATTATCAACCTCCATCAGTCGCTTATACTCCGCTTTACCCGTTCCAACGTTTGTACATACAGCCCAAAACTCCATTGGATTCTCACGGAAAGTATCAACATCGAAGTAATCGATATGACGAGGCATATAATGGTAAGCGTATTCACCACCATAGTAGTCACCTGTTGTTAAGAGTGAACGCAAAGAAGCATATCGCCAGTCGTTTACCAACTTCTTGTTGTATCTTATTGCCCGTCCTGGCTGTTTTGACTTCATATTACAACCAAAGGCAGCACCCGCAGAAACGCCAATAACGCCATCAGGCCATATATTATTTTCCATCAGAACATCCATTACACCAGCAGAAAACAATCCACGCATGGCTCCTCCTTCTAATACAAGTCCTTTCTTCATTCTGTTTTATCTTTTAAATACTGCCTTTTTATAATGTTCTATTCTGATAATTAGAGATATAAACAATGCTATCGTAGTAAAACAAAGGTTACCATAAAGGTAACACCTTACTTTTGTTTTCTCTTTGCCAATGCAGCGATAGCATCAAAACTGTAAACGAGTGTGCCACTGGTAAAAGTCGTTGTTTCAATCTTAAAAGAACGATATTTCCGAAGACAGTCAACAAATGCTTCTGGAGTCTGAACGAAGGCAGAGTCAGTCTGCTTACTGATACCAGGCTTATAACTGAATCGTCCAACCTCCTCTCCATACGCATAGACACGAACATAGTTGGTTGTATCATAACTGTTACCCGCAAACTGTTCGCCATCACCAAGAATCATACATGCTTCAACACCTACACGTCCAAGATAACGTACACGAATGTTCATACGATTAGAAGGCGTTATCTGCGACTTCTTGTTTGGAGCACTCTGCATATTGGCTACTGCAGAATCGTTGAGATAGGTCCACGAAGAAACATACGTCCCATCACCTGACGAATTACTATCAAGATCGACAGCCAACATAGTGTCGACCTGTGTTGTATCATAATGTCCTACTCCTCGCGAAGAACAGCCTGAGCAAGACATAAAAGCTACTGCAGAGATAGCCACAAAGACTAAGGGCAGTAACTTCATTGAATATTGTTTCATCTTTAAGAAGCTAAAGGGGTTAAGGGAGTTAGAAGGAGTTTAGACATTATTTCCTAATCCTTGCTTTGGAAGTCAAGGGAAGTTTAGTGAAAGGTATCAACCCCAACAATGATAATTGTTAACTAAACTCCTTCTAACTCCCTTAACTCCTTTAACCCCAGAAGACTATTAATATTCTCCCCAAGCCTTGATATCAATGTCATCTAAGCTGACATTGCAGAAGGCAGAGATAAACGCACTTGCCAATCGGCTGTTTGTAATCAATGGTACATTGAGGTCGATTGCTGCACGACGAACCTTATAACCATTGGTCAACTCACGCGGAGTAAGGTCCTTTGGCATGTTCACAACCATGTCTATTTTCTTCTCGTGTAAGAGATCGAGTGCCTGTGGATGTTGTCCTTCATCTGAAGGCATATACACACATGTATTCTCAATTCCATTCTCTGCGAGATACTTTGACGTACCAACTGTTGCATAAAGTTCATAACCATGCTGCTTCAACATCTTTGCAGCATCAAGCATTTCAGCCTTCTGCTTAGCGCCACCTGTTGACAACAAGATTGTCTTCTTTGGTATTCTAAGACCTACAGACAGCATAGACTTTAACAAAGCTGTAGAGGTATCATCACCCAAACAACCAACCTCACCTGTAGAACTCATATCAACACCCAATACTGGGTCAGCCTTCTGTAAGCGGTTGAAAGAGAACTGAGATGCCTTAATACCTACGTAATCAAGGTCGAAGAGGTTCTTATTAGGCTTCTCAACAGGTGCACCGAGCATAATCTTAGTTGCCAAGTCGATGAAGTTGAGCTTCAACACCTTACTAACGAATGGGAATGAACGGCTCGCACGGAGATTACACTCAATAACGAGGATATCGTTATCACGTGCCATAAACTGGATGTTGAATGGTCCGTTGATGTGCAACTTCTTCGCAATCTGACGACTGATACGCTTAATACGGCGCATAGTTTCAACATAAAGTTTCTGAGGTGGGAACTGAATTGTAGCATCACCAGAGTGAACACCAGCAAACTCAATATGCTCAGAGATAGCGTATGCCAATATCTCACCATCCTGTGCAACGGCATCCATCTCAATCTCCTTTGCATGTTCAATGAACTTACTTACCACAACAGGGTGGTCTTCGCTGACGTTGGCAGCCAACTGAAGGAAGCGAGTGAGTTCATCTCTATTAGAACAGATATTCATTGCTGCACCAGAAAGTACGTAAGATGGACGTACAAGTACTGGGAAGCCAACACGGTCAACGAACTTATCAATATCGTCCATACTTGTCAATGCACTCCATTCTGGCTGATTGATACCATTCTCTGTGAGCATTGACGAGAACTTAGCACTGATCCTCAGCGTTATCAATATCCTTTGCTGATGTTCCAAGAATAGGCACATTCTCCTCATCAAGATACATAGCAAGGTTATTTGGAATCTGACCACCTGTTGATACAATCACACCATGTGGGTTCTCTGCATCAATGATATCCATAACACGTTCGAAGGTCAACTCATCGAAATAGAGGCGATCACACATGTCATAATCCGTTGACACTGTCTCTGGATTATAGTTAATCATGATAGAACGATAGCCCTGACGACGGATGGTATTCAATGCCTGAACACCACACCAGTCGAACTCTACAGAACTACCAATGCGGTAAGCACCTGAACCAAGTACGATAACTGAGTTACGATCATTAGGGAACGTAACATCTGAAGCTACACCAGCGTATGTAACATAGAGGTAATTGGTCTGTGCTGGATATTCAGCAGCCAACGTATCTATCTGCTTAACAACAGGAAGAATACCAAAACTCTTACGCAGACGACGAACTATTCTCATAGCTTCGTGCATTTTCTTGCACTCTTCCTCCAAACCAACAGCACGTGCGATTTGGAAGTCTGTAAAGCCATAAACCTTTGCTGTACGCAGAAGTTCCTTATCAAGTGTATTGATATTCTTAGTCTTCAGTTCCTCATCAATGTCTATGATATGCTTGAGTTTGTTGAGGAACCAACGATCAATCTTGGTCAACTCATGAATCTGATCAACTGTATATCCCTTGTGCATCGCCTTAGAAATAAGGAATACACGCTTGTCGGTAGGTTCACGCAACGCTGCATCGAGGTCGTCTATCTGCAATTCTTTGTTCTCAACAAAGCCGTGCATACCCTGTCCTATCATACGAAGACCCTTCTGAATGGCTTCCTCGAAGTTACGACCAATAGCCATTACCTCACCAACAGACTTCATACTTGAACCTAACTCCTTATCAACACCACGGAACTTACTAAGATCCCAACGTGGAATCTTGCATACTACATAGTCAAGTGCTGGCTCAAAGAAAGCTGAAGTAGTCTTTGTAACAGAGTTCTTTAACTCAAAGAGTCCGTAACCCATACCTAACTTAGCAGCAACGAAAGCAAGAGGATAACCAGTTGCCTTGCTGGCAAGAGCCGAAGAACGTGACAAACGAGCATTTACCTCAATAACTCGATAGTCCTCACTCTCTGGGTCGAAAGCATACTGAACATTACATTCACCAACAATACCAATATGACGTACAATCTTGATAGACAGTGCACGGAGCTTATGATACTCGCTGTTAGAAAGGGTCTGAGATGGTGCAATAACGATAGACTCACCGGTATGAATACCAAGTGGGTCGAAGTTCTCCATGTTACAAACTGTGATACAGTTGTCGTAACGGTCACGAACAACCTCGTACTCTATCTCTTTCCAACCCTTCAAACTCTTCTCTACCAATACCTGAGGAGAGAATGAGAAGGCCTTCTCACAGAGTGTATTCAACTCATCCTCATTATCAGCAAATCCACTACCAAGGCCACCTAATGCGTATGCAGCACGAACAATAACAGGATAACCGAGGTTCTTTGCAGCCACTCGTGCCTGCTGAATATCCTCACAAGCCTCACTCTTAATTGTCTTTACATCAATCTCATCGAGTCGTTCAACGAAGAGTTCACGGTCTTCAGTATCCATGATAGCCTTAACAGGAGTACCTAAAACCTTTACATTATACTTCTTCAGAACACCTGTCTTATCCAACTCAACACCACAGTTTAGTGCTGTCTGACCACCAAAAGACAGGAGGATTCCATCAGGACGTTCCTTCTCTATAACACGCTCAACAAAGTAAGGTTGAACTGGAAGGAAATAAATCTGGTCTGCTACACCCTCAGATGTCTGTACTGTTGCGATGTTTGGGTTAATCAAAACCGTAGAAACACCCTCCTCGCGTAATGCCTTCAACGCCTGTGAACCAGAGTAATCAAACTCTCCTGCTTCACCAATCTTCAATGCGCCTGAACCAAGTATCAGGACTTTCTTTATTGACTCGTCTTTCATTATTTCAGTGTTTCTACAAATTTATCAAACATAAAGTAAGTATCAACCGGACCAGAGCAAGCCTCTGGGTGGAACTGTGAGGTAAACCAAGGGTTCTCCTTATGGCGAATACCCTCATTACTACCGTCATTCATGTTAACGAAGAGTTCCTGCCAATCCTTGTCTAATGTTGAAGCATCAACTGCATAACCGTGATTCTGTGAGGTTATATAACACTTATCAGTACCTACCATGCGAACAGGTTGATTATGTCCCCGATGACCGTATTTCAACTTATAAATCTTTGCTCCTGCAGCCTTTGAAAGCAACTGATTGCCCATACAGATTCCACAGATAGGTTTCTTACTCATACTCATCTGCTTACGAATAACCTCAACAGCATCATTACACATATCAGGGTCACCAGGACCATTACCGAGGAAAGGCCATCATAATCCATACCAGTGTAATCATAGTTCCAAGGTACACGGATAACCTCAACTCCTCTGGTAATCAATGAACGGATAATATTGGCTTTCACACCGCAGTCAACAAGGACAACCTTCTTACCAGCGCCCTCGTTGTAGTGGATAATTTCTTTTGTTGAAACGCGATCAACAAAGTTTACTCCCTCATAATCAGCCTCTGGGATATTATTAGGTTCATCATCAAAGAGGATCTTACCCATCATCACACCGTGCTCACGTAGAACCTTAGTAAGTTCACGTGTATCAATACCAGTAATACCTGGTACGTGTTCACGCTTCAGCCAGTCAGCCAAACTCTCTACAGCATTCCAATGTGAATGCTCCTCTGTATAGTCAGACACTATCAAGGCTGAGACATAGATTTTATCACTCTCCATGAAGGTTGGGATACCACTTTCCTCAATAGTAAAAGGTGGTACACCATAGTTACCTACCAATGGGAAGGTCATTGTTAGTAGCTGACCCGCATATGAAGGGTCAGTCAAGCTCTCTGGATAGCCCATCATCGCAGTGTTGAAGACCACCTCACCAGCTACTGGGGCATCGTATCCAAACGACTTTCCATGGAATTTTGTTCCGTCACTTAAGACTAAAGTTACGTTCCTCATTGCTTATAGTATTGTTGGATTGAAAATTCTTTTCATGAAAAGAAATATTTTTTTATCGTGAAAAAGAAATCTTTCTTTTCATGAAAAATAATTCTTTTTTTCATGATGATAATTTACAGACAAGCGGTTATTACGCTTTTACTGTATTTAGATGTTCACGCTCATAATAGCTTACGAAGGCCTCATTGACCAATCGCATACCACCTGGAGTTGGATAGTTTCCTGTAAAATACCAATCACCGGGATGATTAGGTATTGCATTATGTAATCCCTCCACACTCTGGAACACGAGTTCTACAGGTGTTGTCATACCTTCTGGGCGCAGCATTTCAACTATCTTCTTATTAATCTCATCTACCGTAAATGGCTTATAAACTGCACGTACAGCATTTGAAATGGTCTCTCCCTTAGGCTTTGCCAATTCTTTCTTACAATTCTCATAGACCTCACGAAGTAAGTTATCCATACCACGTTCACGTATCAGTTCGATTACTGCACGGAAGACACAGAACTCTTCTGGATGTGGCATATCAATACCATAGTAGTCTGGGAATCGAATCTGTGGCGCACTGGATACGACAACAATCTTTTTAGGATGCAAGCGATCGAGAATACGAAGGATACTCTCCTTCAATGTTGTTCCACGAACAATAGAGTCATCAATAATGACAAGATTATCCTCATAAGGTTTAATACACTCGTATGTTACGTCATAAACATGAGATGCAAGGTCGTTACGCGAGTTTCCTTCTGTGATAAAGGTACGTAACTTAATATCCTTCCATGCCACTTTTTCAGAGCGTACATCTTGATGTATAATACGATAGACCTCTTCTGAAGAAGCCTTAGAACCTAAAGCTGCGATCTGCTCAACCTTCTTCTTGTCAATTTGCTCCTTAAAGCCGTGAACAAGACCATAGAACGCAACCTCCGCAGTATTAGGGATATACGAGAGAACTGTATGCTCTGTATCATAGTCAACTGCTTTCAATACAGGCTCTGTCAACTGACGTCCCAATGTCTCACGCTCCTTATAAATATCACGGTCTGAACCACGTGAGAAATAGATACGCTCAAAAGAGCAAGCAGCATTCTGCTTAGGTTCAAGTATTTGCTGTAATGAACATTCACCACGCTTATTAACTATCAGTGCCTGACCAGGTTTCAACTCTTGGATATCATCACACTCAAGGTCGAATGTAGTCTGCAGAACAGGACGTTCACTTGCCAAAACAACAATCTCATCATTCTTGTAATAGAAAGCTGGGCGAATCGACCATGGGTCACGGATAGAGAACATCTCACCCGAACCAGTCAATCCACAGATAACGTAGCCACCATCAAAGTGCTGCATCGTTGTCTTGAGAACATTACTCATCTGTACGTTCTCTTCAATATAGTTAGTGATAGCACGCTTCTCCAAACCTAACTTCTGCGCATCCACAAAGTTACGTTCAACCTCACGATCAAGTCTGTGTCCCATCAATTCCAAAAGAATGTTCGTATCACTATAGATACGTGGACACTGTCCTTGTTCTGTCAAAATCTCAAAGACATCTCCAATATTAGTCATATTAAAGTTACCACACATACAGAGATTCTTTGCTTTCCAGTTGTTGCGACGCAAGAAAGGATGAACATAAGAAAGGCCACTCTTGCCGGTAGTAGAGTACCGAAGGTGGCCCATATAAAGGTCTCCCGCAAAGGGGAGATTAGTTTTAGCAAAAGAAACATCAGACAACTGCTCCTGTGAAAGGTTCTTATAATGCTTATGAACATTAGCAAAAATCTCAGCGACAGCATTCTTACCCTCTGCACGTTCACGGAACATATATTCATTACCTGGCTCAGAATCCAGTTTTACAGAAGCCATACCAGCTCCCTCTTGACCACGGTTATGCTGTTTCTCCATCATCAGATAGAGTTTGTTCAGTGCATACATCCAGGTGCCATACTTCTCCTGATAATACTCAAGCGGCTTCAGCAATCGAATCATTGCTACACCGCAATCTTCATGAATGTTCTTTTCCATTGATAAGGTTTTCTATCTTTCTTTTACTTTTAAAATCGTATATCTATCTTCATATCTCCCTTAATAAAAAGGAAGATGAATATAAACTTCACTTTATTAGGAGTAACACAGTCTGCGCATTCGTTATATTCATTAAGAATAAATACACAGACTATGTCTTATAATGTCTGGCATCAACCACTCGCCTCCCCTACTCTACTCGTTACAGACTTAGCCAGATTTCTTGGCTGATCAACATCCTTGCCTTTACATACAGCAATATGATAAGCCAACAGCTGTAATGGAACCGTTGCTACTAATGGCTCAAGACATTCCATCATGTCTGGGAGTTCTATAACAGCATCTGCTATCTTAGAGATGGTTGTATCACCCTTTGAAACTAAAAGCTATCACGCGTCCTTGTCGTGCCTTTATCTCTTGGATATTACTACGAACCTTCTCATACATGCCATTATGTGTTGCAATAGCTACGACAGGCATATCTGAATCTATCAAAGCTATTGGTCCATGTTTCATCTCTGCTGCTGGATAGCCTTCAGCATGTATATAGGATATCTCTTTCAACTTCAATGCTCCTTCCAGAGCTACCGGATAACTATATCCTCGACCCAGATAGAGGAAATTACGGGCGTAAGTAAACGTACGTGCTAAGTCTGCTATCTGCTCATTTGACTTTAACACCTCTTCTATAATAGAAGCGCATCTCAGCCAACTCTTTTTATCACTTTCTTGTAATCTTCTTCGCTGATAGTTCCCTTTGCATTGGCAAGTGCAAGCGCAAACATTGTCAACACTGTAACCTGTCCTGTAAAAGCCTTCGTTGATGCTACACCAATCTCAGGTCCTACATGAATGTAAGTTCCTGTGTCTGTTGCACGTGGAATACTTGAACCAATGGCATTACAAATACCATAAATAAAAGCACCCTTTGATTTTGCAAGTTCTACTGCAGCAAGTGTATCTGCTGTTTCACCACTCTGTGAGATGGCTATTACAACATCACCATCACCAACCACAGGATTGCCATAACGGAATTCACTTGCATATTCGACCTGAACAGGAATACAACAATACTCCTCTATGAGCTGTTTACCAATTAGTCCTGCATGCCAACTTGTACCACAAGCAACAATAATTATGCGCTTTGCATTCAACAACTTATCACGATGATCTCATCAAAGCTCTCAATGTTACCTGAGTATGTTCTGGATGTACACGTCCACGCATACAATTCTTCAAACACTCTGGCTGTGCAAAAATCTCTTTGAGCATAAAGTGAGGGAAACCTCCTTTCTATCTCTCCAAGATTAATATCTCATCGTACGCACCTCTGGTGACAGCTCTTCATTTAGAATATTAACAACCTTCAGTTCTTCTCCTAACTTCATAACGGCGATATTGCCATCATCCAAGTATACTACCTTATCCGTATACTCTACAATAGGACTGGCATCCGAGCCAAGGAAGAACTCCCCATCACCAATACCTACTACTAATGGACTCTGCTTACGTGCCGCAATAATAGTGTCTGGATTGCGCTTGTCAAGTATAGCTATAGCATATGCACCAATGACTTGATGAAGTGCTAACTGAACAGCTTCCAGTAAACTGAGGTTTTTCTTTGTCTGTATATAATCAATCAATTGTACCAATACTTCCGTATCAGTTTCTGACTGAAATGTCATTCCTTTTTCCATGAGATTATGCTTAATTTCAGCATAGTTCTCAATAATGCCATTATGAATTATAGCAAGATTCTTCGACTGTGAATAATGTGGATGTGCATTTAATGAAGAAGGTTCACCATGTGTTGCCCAACGCGTATGAGCAATACCGATATTACCTGTTATGTCCTTATCTGAACAATACTCTTCCAGGTCAGCAACCTTTCCTTTTGTTTTATAAACATTCAGTTCGTTACCTTTATTTATCAATGCTACACCTGCATCGTCATATCCCCTATATTCAAGGCGCTGTAAGCCTTTAATTAAAATGGGATAAGCTTCACGCTTTGTTCCAATGTATCCTACAATTCCACACATAATCCTTATACAATCAGTTACCCCAAATTCAAAAAAAGAATACCTCTCACACCCTCTCTTTTTAGTAGTCCCCTAAGGTCTACCCAAGACATGGATATCAAAGATATTCTCATTCCTATTATATTTTATCCAAAGAAAGGCTATAGACAAGCCTCTAAGGGACAGATTTTTACTTTCTCAATACGCTTACAAGCAACGATGCCACTGATGTCACAATACCAATGAAAGAGAACCAGAGGGTAGTAGAACTACCGATACCAGAGTTCTTAGCCTTTACATCGCTTTGGCTGAACATAGAGGACATCATTCTGCTGAAGATAATAGTAAGGTGAGTTAAGCAAGTTTGCATCATTGAGATTCAAACGTACAACATGCTTCTGACCTGTTGGATCTTCACGAATCAACATAATGTTATCACGCTTTCCATAAACACCAAGGTCGCCAGCTTGTGCAATTGCTTCCAAGACGCTCATCTTCTCTGTTGATACAGGAATAACACCTGGATGACCAACTTCACCAAGAACGGTTATATGGTAACTGCTCATACGAACAGTCACAATAGGATTCTCGGTGCGTGCCAAATAAGGCTGAATCTTACTCTTGATAAGGTCTTCACACTCAGGCTTTGTCAAACCACTTACATGAATCTTACCAATTACTGGGAAATTGATGAATCCAGAGTTGTCTACTAAGTAACCCTGCAAAGAGCCACCACCCGAAGCAACCTGCTTACCACTACCCAACTGGTTACGCACCTGCAAATTGAAAGGAGCTGCAGCATCTGGGTCAGTAGTGTTTACAATAATCGTCAATTCATCTTTTGGCATGATGCGTGCATCATACAAGCCACGTGAAGCAGCAAGGCTAATAGAATCAGCGTTTTCTAAGTAAGTAAAGCCCTTACTTGAGCCACATCCCGTCATGGTCATAATCATAGCCGTAACTATGAGGGAGAAAATAATTTTTTTCATTTGAACAAATAACGTGTAGTCAACTATCAACATTAATTTTAGCAAAAATAAAAACGAACGAAAAACAAAGGAACTTCTTTCCTTATTTCATCGATCGAAATATATTCTTTGCAAAAAAATACAACTATTTTCTGATAACCGCAAACTAATATCTGTTTTTTTCTTTTTAGATTCTTCAACACATCGTAACGAACGACTTATCTTATTAAGAAAAACGTTGGAACATCTTTTAGAATTATTCTGTCTTAATCTCTCATCTGGTGATAGGCGATAATGAAGTCTTATTTCTTAATTAATCGTACAATTACCGACCTTATCGTTTATATTTGGTTATATGATTCTTTTCCGACAATGCATAGCCCCCTCTCAACAAAAAAGAATAACACATTAAACCATGAACACCAATGGTGCTTACGCCCCGCACCTATGGTGTTCATGCTCCGCACCATATGTGCGCAGCATGAACATTATAACAGATGATGAAGAATTCAACTTGTAGATATCATTTAATGATATAAATTAAACTACTAACAATAAGCATATTATGCTATAAGTAGTTTGTTTAAAATATTGTTCTAAACAAACAGAATGGTTAATCCCTACTTGATATCAGCTACTACATATTCAGACCTTGTTCCGATACGGAACTTACCACCCCAAATACCGATTCCAGAAGACACATAATATTGAGTATTCCCTTTCTGTAAAGGTCCGAAAGCATCCTCATAGATAAGGTCTTCTATCCAGCTTACAGGCCACACCTGACCATAATGCGTGTGGCCAGAGAGTTGGAAGTCGATACCAGCTTGCTGTGCCTCTTCCAAATGATAAGGCTGATGATCCATAAGAATTGTATAATAACCCTTTGGCGCAGACTTCATCAAATGATGTAGGCTGGCACGCTTTATTCGTCCTATCATCGCGTCCTACAATAAGAATTGAGTCACCACCTGCCAAAGGCACCACACTATGATTATCAATGAGCAGATGAATCCCTGCATCCTGATAGAACTTCTTTGCACGAGGTTCCCCACTTAGATATTCATGATTGCCTAAACATGCATAAACAGGAGCTTTCAGACGACGAAACTCAGCTGCCATATCTTGGTCTATGAGCGCACGAATACTACCATCAATAATATCTCCTGCTATAAGAATAGCCTCTGGTTGCTCTTCATTCACCTTATCAACCCACTTTCTGAACTCATCTGTACGATTATGATAACCTAAATGTAGGTCGGTCATCATTACCAAACGATGTTGCTGTTTCATCGGTTTTACCGACTGCAAAGTTAAGGGTACACGCTCTTTATGCAAATAATTGAAATATCCATAAACGAATAATCCAATCATAATAACAACTACCGATACAGTACCCTGCCCAACTATTATAAAGGAAGGAACGAGGAACAAGATGAAGTAATCTTCCCAAGTCGAGCACAAGGAAGAGTAACAACAGATACAGCCCGATAAACACAGCAGAATTGCCAACTTCATACAATGTTATAGCTATTGGCATTGGCTTATTATCCAAGCCTAAGATAAAATTGGTAAAGAAGCATACGATGCAAAGCAACAATGCTCCAACGACAATCCACTTACCTACTACAGCAAGGGGCAGAATCTGCCATACATGCCAACTTACATATCCACAGCCCAACAAAAGGACCAAAAGAAACACAATTATCCAACCATAACCCATCTTACAATCTTTTTCTTAAATTATTACTAAATATCTACGTGCCCAGAGAATGGAGGCAAATCCTCTCATCCCAAGAAAAGATAGGAAAGCTATCCATAAGGCATTATTTCCATGACTATTCCAAAACAAATAATAGACAACGAAGAATGTTATCATTGCCATAGCTGTTGAAAATAACATTCCCTTAGTAGCTGTCAAGCCGATAAAGACCCCATCTAACACAAAAGCCGCCATTCCTGCTATAGGAATAAGGTAAGCCCAAAAGAGATAAGGCTGTGCAGCTGTCACAACAGCCGTATCACTTGTGAGAAGACGAAGGGAAACCTACGCCGCCAAAGACGTAAACCGCAGTAAACATCAATGCCATAATGACACCAAAACCAAAGAGTCGACGAACTGTTATACGCAGTCCTTTTTTATCCCCTGCGCCATAATACTTACCACTAAGCGCCTCTCCAGCATATGCAAAACCATCCATCAGATAAGAGAAGAGCGTAAACAAGGTCATTAATAATGTATTCACAGCCAACATCATAGCTCCCTGCTTTCCTCCAGCTGACGTAAAGAAGAAGTTCACTGCCACCAAACAAAGCGTCCGCAAGAAGATATCTTTGTTTACACGGAAGAACTCACCCCATTTTCCTCTCATGATAAATACATGACGGAAGGTTGTCTGCAAGGCTACACAACGTTCTTTCCCAAAAGCCAATCTTCGCTCTTTTCCTGATGTTATCCGCTTGTATGCAGCATATAAAGAGACTACAAAGCCTGCCCACTGAGCCAAAGCTGTACCTGCTGCAACACCACTGATTCTCCAGTTTAATACAAAAACGAAGAACAAAGAGACAAGGATATTAACTACGTTCTGCAACACAGCCACCATCATTGGTGTACGCGTATCTTGCATTCCGATAAACCATCCAGTCAGTCCATAGAGTCCCAACATAGCTGGTGCACCCCATATAACGATCCTAAAGTAGGTAGCAACAAGTGCCACGAAGCCTCTGGCGTATTCATCAGCCGAAGCATCCCCCACTCTATACCACGTTGTGCCACGATAAAGAGGACTCCCATTCCCACTCCTATTGTCAGTGTGCGCACAAGAATATTCATACATTCCTGTCCGTCTTGTCGTCCATATGCTTGTGATGTCATGCCACTCGTTCCCATACGTAGGAATCCTAATAACCAGTACATCACATTGAATATCATCGAACCGACTGCTATCGCACTAATATAAGCCTCATTACCAATATGCCCTACCACCGCCAAGTCAATAAGACCTAACAATGGAACAGTCACATTACTTATAATAGAGGGGATGGCAAGGCGTAAAATCTCCTTGTTCCAGTTATCCAACAACTGCATTTCGCTACTCCCTTATGTAATCCTTAGCAACAAGGTCGTAATACAAAGCTTCCAACTCTGCCAATGACAATCGCTCTATTGAATGCTCCAACACGCGAATCAACTCTGCCCGACGTGTATCATTCTCTATTCTATCAAAATTCATATCGTACGTTTATAAGCTATAGTACAAATACTATGCCGAAACAAAAGTAATTGAATTAATTGTGAAATCAAAAGATATTGGCTAATTTTGCGTGCATTAATGTAGAATTAAGATGTATGGGAAAGAAACAAGAATACAAATTAAAGAATGAAGAATACCTTAGAGAACTTAGTCAGAAGGAAGGTATCAAGAAATTTCCTAATGGTATTCTATACGAAGTAATAAAGGAAGGAAGCGGTGAAGGAAAAGTTACAGAACGTTCTATTGTCACCTGTCATTACCGTGGTAGTCTTATTAACGGCAATGTTTTCGATGATAGTTGGCAGAGAGGTATTCCAGAGGCATTCCGTGTAAACGAACTGATTACAGGATTTCAAACGGCACTCTGTGCGATGCATAAGGGTGACCATTGGCGTGTTCATATCCCATATCAAGAGGGTTATGGAACAAAACGCGATGGTGATATCCCTGCTTTTTCCACGTTGGTTTTTGAGATAGAACTATTTTCGATAGGATAAGTAGTTGGGGCTTCCCTTTGTCTATAAAGCGTATTAGAGATCAATATACATCCCAAAAGAGTGGTTATGCGTTGATTGGCATAGCCACTCTTTTTCAATTAAGGAATAGGAAAAACTAAATTACACAATATTTCATCATGCTGAATACGTCACTTGGCATATTTTTTGTAACTTTGTAGTCTAAGAATTATAAAACAAAAGACACATAAGATGAATATAAAAGAGACTCCTGTCCTCCTGCTTACAGGTTATTTAGGCAGCGGTAAGACAACGTTAGTAAACAAGATTCTTGCCAACAAGAAAAGTATTAAGTTTGCCGTTATTGTCAACGACATCGGTGAAGTGAATATTGATGCTGACCTCATCGAGGCAGGTGGCGTTGTTGATCAGAAGGATGATTCGCTCGTTGCACTCCAAAATGGTTGTATTTGTTGTACGCTGAAGATGGACTTAGTGCAGCAGTTGAACGAAATTGTTTCACAGCAGAAGTTCGACTACATTGTTATCGAGGCAAGTGGTATCTGCGAGCCTGCCCCTATCGCACAGACTATCTGCGCATATCCACAAATGTATCCAGACCTTGCTAAGAAAGGTAAGGCAGTACTTGATTCTATTGTGACCGTTGTTGATGCACGTCGTATGTGTGATGAGTTCTCTGCTGGAAACGACCTTTTGAAGAAAGACTTGCAAGAAGATGACATTGAGAACTTACTTATCCAGCAGATTGAGTTCTGCAATATTATCCTTCTTAATAAGGTGGATGATGTCAGCAAAGAGGAATTAGGACTGGTGAAGAAGATTATTCGTTCACTTCAACCAAAGGCTGAGATTATCGAGTGTAATTATGGAGATGTTGACTTAGACAAAATCCTCAATACAGGAGATTTCAACTTTGACAAGGTTGCTACCTCTGCTTCATGGATTGCAGAGATAGAAGGTCACGATGATGAGGAGGATGAACATGAACATCATCACGACCATGATGAGCATCATCACGAGCATCACGAGCATCACCATCACCACCACTGCCACCATCATCACGGTTTGGAAAATGAAGAAAGCGGTGAAGCTTTGGAATATAACATCCAGACCTTCGTTTACTATGCACGCCGTCCATTCGACATCAATTTCTTTGATGACTTCGTAGCACGTCAGTGGCCTAAGCAGATTATTCGTTGTAAAGGTCTCTGCTATTTCTCTAATGAGAAGGATATCTGTTATGTCTTTGAGCAGGCTGGTAAGCAGGTGAGCCTTCGCAATGCAGGTCAATGGTATGCTACTATGCCACCATTCCAGTTGCGCGAGTTCCTTGAGAATAATCCTAAACTTAAGAAAGATTGGGAGGAGCCATACGGTGACAGAATGCAGAAACTCGTATTTATTGGGCAAGACCTCGACAAAGAGGCTATCACCAAAGCATTGGATACCTGTCTGACTGATTTCTAATCAGTCTCATAGGTCCTTATCTATGTCTTAGGAACTCTAACTATTTTACTTGTCGAACAGATTGTTTGCATTTGTTGCAAAGACATAGTAAACAGCGTAAAGACAAACAAATAACAAAGCCCTTACTTATCTATAGGCAGATAAATAAGGGCTTTTTTATGTGTATCAATAATTATCTTAACTTCCTATAGTCATTAAAGCCTAAACATTTTTTAGTCTAATGACTGATTGGGGATTAATACAATATCACTTCGTCACCAATTCTCAGACCACGCTCGGCAATCTTTTCGTTCTTCTTCACAAGACTCTTCAAACGAATACCATAACGTTGTGCAATATCGTATAAGCTCTCTGACTTGCGTACATAATATGGACGTTTCTTAAACTCCTTCGGACCTTTCTTTTGTTTCTTCTTTAACCAGATATACTCTCCTGGTATCAAACGTTCATGCTTATCACGTTCATTGTACTTAGCCAACTTGCCTACACTAATTTCTAATTCTTTACTTAACGACTTAAAAGAATCTCCCTGTCTTACAATAACATAATAGTTATCATTGTATTTATTGATAGGATGTGCACCCAAAACCTGAACAGGATTTGGACGACCATTTTCCATGCCACGAACAACAGAATTCTCACCACTATGATGAGCCATAAAGCGGTCATAACTTTTCGCCTTATCATACTCGTAAAGCTTATAAAGCTCAATAAGATTAATGAGACTCTGTGCATAAACAGGATTGGTAGCATAACCTGCTCGCTTCAATCCATACGCCCAACCACGGTAATCGGATCTATCCAAACTGAACAGAGTTCTATAACGGGGACGGTCACGAAGAAACTTACAATGATCTTCGAAACTTTCTAACGCACTATCATACGCACGGAAACATTCTCCTTTTGCATCATCATCATGCGAAATCGTACGACCCAGCCAACCATGACATTTGATACCAAAATGATTATTACCAAGAAGAACAAGTCTTCCACGCCCTGCCCCACTCTCGAGCAAACCTTGTGCTAACGTGATACTTGCAGGTACGCCATACTTCAGCATACCTTCAATAGCCATGTCTTTATACTGATCAATATAGGATTGATAAACTTGATTCCACCTTGCCTGTCCCGACGCTACGGTAGAAAACATATAGAGGAATGAAATAAAAAGGAAGATATATCGCTTCATAAAAAGTTCTTTTTAGATTATATAACTGCAAAAATAAGGGTTTTATTATATAATACAAAGTGAATTATCTTAAATCTCACAAAGATTTCAAAACTTATACGTAACTTTGTATTCATGAAGACAATCATTGCACTTGGCTCAAATTCTAATCAGGAGGCGAATATTTTCAAAGCTCAGACACTGCTGAAACAACGTTTCGAGGGTGTCAAATTCTCTGATACACAATGGACTGAACCGATTGGAATAAAGTCTGACAAATTCTTGAATTGTATAGGAACTTTTGACACAAAATTATCTCTCACCCAAGTAATACAATGCTTAAAGGAGATAGAACAGACTATGGGTGACTCTCACGAAAATCATCAAATAGGAAAAGTTCTGATTGATATTGACCTTGCGCAATATGGAGAGAAGATTGTAAAAAAGATAATATGGCTGTAAGAAGAACTGGAAAATTAATCATAACGCTTCTGCTATGCCTTACAACTTCTATCCCTGCATTTGCACAAAAGAGCAAGGATGCAGAAGAATTAGGGAAAGCACTGGAATACTTTACTTCAGCAAAGTATCATGAAGCCCTGCTTATCTTTCAGCGATTAGATAAAGAATATAAGCTTAACGAACGTTTCAAAGCTTATATAGGTCTTTGCTATTACCATGATTGGGATTATGAAGCAGCGGTTAAATACTTAGAGGGTGTTATGCCTAAATTGGAAGTATTTGCGCCACATGAGCGGTCAGTCTACTATTATACAACTGCAGAAAGTAAGTTCAACTTAAAGCAATACAAGGAAGCAATCCCCTATTATGAGAGGACACTAACCGTATGTTATGAACGGGAAAAGGGAGATGTCTATTATCGGTTGGGCCTATGCAATATGTTTCTTCAATCATGGAAACCAGCATACGACCAATACATGAATGCTGAAAAGATTTATAACAAGTATAAACAGGAAGAAAATGTGCAGGGACGACTTGCACAGATAAAACGTATGGCTGCTGCTTGTTGGACAAATTATGAGGCTACATTGCCAAAGGATTCTTTGTCGAAAATAACAGACAACACGACCAATAAAGATAATAAGACGACACAATTAAAAAACATATCGACAATTATCAACTCATTGATTTCTACGATGTTATTACCATCTACAACGCCAGATAATGTAAAAGATATTATCAAAAAAGAAGAGAAAATAAAACTTGAAAAATAAGTACTAAATTTCTATTCTTTTCTTCGTTCGTTCAGTTTTTTTTCGTACTTTTGCGACACGTACATATCAAAAATAGAAGAAAAATCATGCCTTTTATCCACTTGACATACAAACCTAATAAAAATTGAGATTTTTATTTATTCATTTGATAATCCCAACGGCTTTTATGTAGAGGATAAGAAGGTAAGGTAAATCAGATATTACCATAATCTAATATATGGAGAAACACAACAAGGGCTGGCACCGAAGACATTAAGATCTCCGACGTCAGCCCTTAATATGGGTTATAAAAGAAGGTGTTTACTCCATTGCCTCTTTTATCTTCTCCACAATATATTTCACATCATCATCTGTTACTAATGGTCCACTTGGTAAACACATACCTACTTTGAAAAGACTTTCGCTCACACCATTTACGTATGCTGGACAATCCTTATAACAAGGCTGCTTGTGCATTGGCTTCCAAAGAGGACGGCTCTCAATATTGGCTTTATCAAGGAAGACACGCATAGCCTCAACATTAGCATTTGGTTCACAATCTGTATGAGCATTATCTACTGAATGAATAACACCAGCCGCACCACCTACAGCTCCTTGTACTGTTGTCTTATATGCATTCTCCTGACCTTTCACCTTAACAGAAGGCTCAAGAACCATTGTATTCAGCCAGAAGTTAGAATCAAACTCAGGTGAAGGGTTTGCATGGAAGGTAATACCATCTATCTTACTGAAAGCCTCTTCATATAAATGAGCAATATGACGGTGATGAGCAATATGCTCATCTAAAACTGTCATCTGACCACGACCGATACCAGCACAAACATTACTCATACGATAGTTGAAACCAATCTTCTCATGCTGATAGTATGGATAACCCTCGCGAGCCTGTGTTGCATAGAACATCACATTATTACGAGCCTCTTCATTAGGACAAACAAGTGCACCACCACCTGATGTGGTAATCATCTTGTTTCCATTAAATGACAGAACACCATACTCACCAAAGGTACCACATACCTGTCCTTCGTATCTTGAACCTAAACCCTCTGCAGCATCCTCTACAACAGGGATATCATATTTATCTGCTACTGCAAGAATTTCTTTTATCTTTGCAGGCATACCATAAAGATAAACAACGATGATTGCTTTTGGTTTCTTACCGGTCTTGGCAATTCTATCCTTAATAGCTTCCTCCAAAAGTGCAGGGTCAAGATTCCATGTTTCCTTCTCTGAGTCAACAAACACAGGAGTTGCACCAAGGTAAGTTACTGGATGTGAACTGGCACAAAAGGTAAAACTCTGACAGATAACCTCATCGCCTGCCTTAACTCCCAATGCAACTAAAGCGAGGTGTACAGCAGAGGTACCAGAACAGAGTGCTACAATACGCTTATCCTCCAATCCTGGTAAAGACTCCTTCCAAAGATTATCAGGATTATCCTCATGCGCCATAATTGTCTGTGGATATTCCTCTTTTTCAAGGAAGTTTCTTCTTTCACCTGAAGGACTTACAGAAACTGAGAAACGTCTCAAGTCATCTTCAAAACCATTGACATTTGGTCCCAATGGCACCACCCAATTGGTGTCAAACGCCTCTTGGATGTATTTCATCTCGTTACCACTCATGTGAGCGAGACAAAGTAAAACACGATTTCTTTCCATTTCACTAATTATATTTTTTCACCTGCATAGTCCATCTTTTTACCGAGAACTGTACAGACAATCATTTGAATATCTTTTATAAAGGAATAGTTCTTTAAATAATAAAGGTTTAACTTGACTTTATCAGGGAAAATAACCTCATCATTATATTGAGCAGGATTCTCAACAGAAGCTAAGAGTTCTTCCTCATTTCTATATTTCAAGCTGGCTGGACCTGTTATTCCAGGTTTTAACTTCAAAAATATCTCTTTCTTCTCCTTGCAACTGATCTGCATAACCAGGAACGTCTGGACGTGGACCGACAAAACTCATATCACCTTTGAGAACATTCCAGAGTTCTGGAAGCTCATCTAACTTATAACGTCTAAGTTTCTCGCCAAGTGGTGTGATACGGCACTGTTCAGTTGACGCAATAGAAGTTGCTTCTGAATCTCTACTTGCCACAGAAGCCTCTGCCTTGACTGTCATCGATCTGAACTTATATACAGTAAACAGTTTGCCATACTGCCCCACTCTCTTCTGACAAAACAATATAGGACCAGGCATCTTCACCTTGATTAGAATTGCTACTACCAATAATACTGGACTAAGGAATAGCAAACCAAACAAAGATGCGAGTTTATCAAATATCCATTTTAAAAACATAACTTATAAATGAGTTAAAAACTACGAATAAAGCTAATGACACGAATTTCAGAATATGAAAACAGATTCATTAAAAACTACGAATGACACTAATGACACGAATGATATAAATAGAAGACACTCTAATAGCAAAAATGAAACCAATAATATATACTACGAATAATACGGATAGAACTAATCTTTTGTATCATATATAACGTTCGTACATTAAAGAACTCTCGCCAAAATTAATAAGTATACCCAATGGGCATTTTGTTATCTTCAAATAGTTAATAATCTGTGAGCGATCAATATCTGTAAGTCCCTTCTCAGCTTTAAGTTCTACAATTATATTCTTGAAGCAAATAAAGTCACATTTGAACTTATGCTGTAACTCTACTCCCTTATAAAAGACATTGAATGTCTGCTCCCGTTGAAAGGAATTCCTCGTAATTTAAATTCTATCTCAAGAGCATCACCATAAACTATCTCACGCATCCCACTACCCAAATCATTATGAACAGCCATTGCAGCTCCAATTATTTGGTACGCCTCATTTTTACACACCAATTCCTTCTCAACATTCATAATATGAAAAAGCTTAGCTATATTCGTGAAATTAAAGAGATCCGTTATCCTAAATGCACATTCGGGGAATTAGAGAAATTAGCAGTCCATAAAGAACATTCGAAAAATTAGAGAAATTAGCAGTTTATTTTGTCTTTGGTTTATACTCTACATAGTAATCTCCATTAGGTAATGTTTCAACAATATGAATATCATTAGCAGTCTGAGCAGATTTCATAGAAGCAATATTATCTGGCGCGATTGTTCCAAAAACCCTAAGACCTAACAATGAAGAAATCTCTGTTGCACATAGATTCATCATTTTATTGATTCCACGACGTTGCCAACGATAATCCGTCATATACCCACGAAAGGATTTCCCCCAAAAGAAACTACGCTGGAAAAAATATCCAACACATACTTTTTGTTGAGCATTTCCTTCTGCAACAACAATATAAGCAAGAAAACTTTTATCCTTTGCTAACTTGTTTAATGACAGTTCATCGAAACCATGAGGCTTAAAAAAATCAAAAGCAGACGCAGGCTGTTCTGCAAACATCTTTGCCAACAAAGAAAGATTATCCTTACCAAGGACCTCTATCTTATAGAAAAGTGCATTACCATCCTCTTCTGTTGTCTTCGTGAAATGAGTAAGAATATTCTGAACTTGCCCCATTTTACCATCATACCTTAATCCAAAAAGGAAAGAATTTATGATGCCGATGACATCCCAAATCCAAGGTAATTTATCACGTAAGATATGCGCTATTTTATAAAGCATCGTAAAACTCTTTTAAAGCCTTCCAAATATCCTTCTGTTCATATCTTTCACGTATCATTGGACGAGCATTACGTCCCATACGTTTAGCCTCTTCAGGATGCTCAATAAACCATTTCATAGTATTAAACAAAGCCTGCTGCATAACCTCAGACCCTTCTTTAAGAGGAGCTGCAATAATTTTACCATTCAGTCCATCTTTAATGATTTCATTGCAACCATTGATATTCGTTACAATACAAGGCAACCCCATAGCACCAGCTTGCATTGGCACATTAGGAAATCCTTCACGATAACTTGGGAAACAAGTGCATCAGCTTGAGCCAAGAAAGGACGAACATCACTTTGCCAGCCAACAAACTTAACCTTCTCAGAAGTTGTCAAGAACTCTTTATCAGAAGCAGAAACGGCATCCTCTTCCTCAAATGTTCCAACCAATATTAACCGACAATTCAGTTGTCGCATACACTCCGTAAGTTCGTGCATTCCCTTATCTTTAACCATTCTTCCAATAAAGACAAAGGTAAATGTATCTGATTTATCATTGGTATTATCAACAGGGGTAAAGAACTCGGTATCAATACCGTTAATATTTCCATTCCAAATCACACGCAACGGCTTCTTAGTAATGCAATCCTCTTGCAAAGCATGTAATACCCCTTGTCCTTCTGGAATAACATTTGTAGCAAAAAGACATGACAAGCGCTCCATAGTCTTAAGAATCTTCCTTAAAACTCCATGAGCACCCTGAAAACGCAAACCCGTAACGGTATAAACTCTATGTGGAACACATGCAAACCACGCAGCAATCATTGCCAACAAACTTCCCTTAGGAGTATTAGCATGTACACACCACGGCTTCTCCTTACGGAACAGACGATACAAGAACCACAAGCCCTTTATATCTTTCACTAAACTTATAGGACGTTCTAACGGAGCATCCACAACACGAATTCCCTCTCGTTCACTAACCTCCTTCAGAACACCTGTATCTTTCGCAACACCAATAACTTCGAAGTATTGGTTCAAAAACATCAGTTGCCCTTTTAACAAACTATTTAAAGATATGTCCGCAGTTGTAACGCGAATTATTTTTTTTCTTTGAATATCTTTCAACTTATAGAAACCTATTTATCAAGACGAAAACTTGATGATATTAATTTAAGATATTTTTATACACATCAGCATAACCACTTACTGTATTGCTAATATCAAATTCCAAAGCTCTATTATAACAGCGTTCTGCAATCTCGTTATAATAAGCTTCATCACTTGCTAATCGGTTGATTTCTTCTGCTAATGTCTTTTCATCCTCATGTGGGAAAAGAATGCCATATCCCTTAGTAACCTCTTTTAAGCCATTAACATCAGAGGCTATAAAAGGCTTATGTGCACTCATTCCCTCTACATTACTAAGGCTTAATCCTTCCCAATGAGAAGACATCACGATAACATCTGCTGCTCTCAGGACATATGGAATATCAGTACGTAAGCCTAAAAATCTAACTCGGTCACTTACACCTAAAGATAGAGCTAACTGTTTTACTTCTTCCATCCGTTCACCTATACCAGCAAACCAGACCTCATATTTTTCTTTATCTAATAAGGTTAAAGCCCTAATAATAGTATCTTGGTTCTTTTGTTTACGAAATCCAGCCACCATCAAGATAGACTTACGACTTTCTTTTAAATCTAACAACTCTTTACATGGTTCAGCTTCTGATATTGTATTGACATCAATTCCATTATTAATTGTGGTAATTGACTTGTACTTATTTGATGATTTGACAAGCCATTCCCCCTCCCATATATTCTCTTAGTTTGTCTTCTGCTATCTTACTAATACATATTACATGATTATACCTACCATACATCCAACTTTCTATCGGGCGATACCATTTCCAATTTCGTTTCCGATTAGAAGTATTATGTTCCGTAGAAACAAGATTCGTATGACTAAATAAACTGGCGATTGCAACAAATAGCTGTGGTGATGAATTATGCGTATGAACAATATCATAATTCTTCATTATCTTTATTAGTTTTAATATATAGAGCGGATTATAAACCCCATGTCCTAACACATATATCTTTGTCTTTGGACTCTCTTTCTTCAATCTATGGGTCAATGGTGTTTCTTTTCCATTAAAGATACATAAATCAAGAGTATTCCCTAAAGCCTGCAACCTTGGTATCAAATTAACAACCAACGTTTCAGCCCCACCCATATCCAAAGATGTTATGACTTGTAATATTCTCATTATCAACTGCGTTTATTCTACAATAATAATCCTGTTTTAATCATATTCCAAATAAGAATACCACAATAAGTTTAAAAACTATTTGCTGTCACTTTTAACATTTCAATATAGGGAAGTGATACTCAACAGATTATGCATTATTTTCGAATGATAGCAATGACAGCAAAGTTGAATTATTTTTCAGTTTCAAGCCTGCTCACCAACCTTTTCTAATAATCTCTGAATAACGACCTCTGGAGCAATCCACTTCACATAATACTGTCTTGCTCCTTCTTGCAACTTCTTGCGGTAATGTTCATCAGAATTAATCTTTACTACAGCATCATATATTTCATCTACAGAATTTACAAAATGCACATGCTTACCATGTTCTAAAGGGGCAGGCATCTCTCGTGTTAAAGGTGTAGAGATAATAGCTTTCCCCATGCAAAGATATTCTGCAAGTTTCCATCCATGACATTCACATACACTTGGTGTATTGAAAACGATAACACTCTCTTTTGTCTTTCTAATATAATCATCCATGGAGAGTCGGCTCTCATAAATAAAGTCTTTATATTCCTCCTTATATTTAGGATAATCAGGCATTTCCTGTAGTACAGAGTCACTATTTACATAAAATAATCCGCCCTCTATATTAATTCCAGCTTTCTTACATGCTTTCAAAAACTCGCCACGATACATATTGGTATCTGTTGCAGCAAACTTATTATACCATAATGTAGAGGCATGAAAAATATAATTATGATGAACTTTCGTTTCACATTCATAAGCCTCTATAGGGCGACGACGAATATTCGTATAAAGATAATCACGGAGATAGCCTTTGAAAGAAATACTTGAGTATTTACGCCCTTTGAAAAATAGTCTTAAACAACGAATAATAGTTGAGAAACGACTACTGAGCGTTACCCCAAACTCTGGTCCAATTGCAATCAACTTATCATATTCCGTAACCTGATCTGTTGTTGGGTTTACCATTCCATAGACATCACACCACTCATATCTGTCTTCAAAAATTTTGGCTACATCTTCGGTATCAACAAAGACTTTCTTTTCCTGACCTTTGCTACATATAATAAAAGCAAATCCACTGTTATAGTCAGCAGTATTCTCATATTTAATACCTTTGAAGGGACTTACATCATAAACTATCTTCCAGCCCTTTAAAAGTCTTTTTATTCCTAACAAATACCAAGAAGCGTAATTATACTTCAAACGCGGATCTATGATTATCTGTTTCATATCTTACTTTCTACTATCCTTTAAGTGCATTAACAAGCCTGTTATCTGAAACAGTCTCCAATACCACTTCACATCTGGTGCCTTTAAGGCTTTATTCGAAATACAATATTTAAATCGCCAATAGTTTATAGCTGATCGAATCTTCCATTTCAAAGAAATATTATAATCCAACATCTCTGCATAGGTCATTGTAGAGGCGATAGGGCTATTCATCCTTATTCTTACAATTTTACTTGTAAGTCCACCATCCAAATAATCTCTGTAATAGATAACCTTATTAAAACAGAACAACTTATACTTATTAGCGATTCTATTCCAAACTAAAGATTCTGGGCAAAACTTCTCATTTTCTATCTCAGGAAAGGGGAACTCTCTCATGACAGAGGTTTTATAAACCTCTAATAAATCACCAGTAACATTACCTTTCTCTGCATAACGAAACTGCAATGCACTTTCATACATAGGGTCTTTTGGGAAACCAGTTCCTATTAATTGCCCATCATGGTGTGCCATTAATCCACAAACGCCAGCACAGTCCTTATAACCTTTACACTGCTCATAATACTGTGCGATTGTTGCTAAGGAGTCTTCTGGTAATGTATCATCACTATCGAGTATTAAAATTAACTCTCCACTTGCTTCTCGTACACCTCTATTAATTGCTGTATGCTTTCCTCCATTACTTTTTTTTATATAACGAATAGGAAATTCTGCATTCTCAATATTATGTGCTATCCAGGATAACGCATATTGCTCCGTATCATCTTCAGAACCATCATCAACTATCAACCATTCGAAATCTTTAAACGTGAGATTTTTCAAGCTATCATAAAGAGGTAAAAGTAATTTTCCTCTATTATATGTTGGAGTTAGGATAGATATAAATGGCATATACGTATTGTTTATGATAGTAAAGAGTAAATTTTTTCTATCTCATTACTATTATCAACTATATGTTGTTTGAGATAATCTATATACGATTGACGCAAGCTCGCATTATGTATCAACTCAGTAACCTTGTCTGTTGCATCCTCAACAGTCATTTCACATATACTTGCGTTAACCCTATCTTCAAACTGATCATGGACGGTAGAAAAGTTCGTAACCACAACAGGCTTACAGAGGACTTTAACTTCATCGAGTGCAATAGACTTACCCTCAAACTTTGATAAATGAACATAAAGGTCTGCACGTTTTAAATATGGATAAGGGTTGGCTTTCACTCCTAAGAATTTCACATTATCTTCCAATCCATTTTTCTTAACGAATCCTTGATAATCCCAGTCATTTGTAACACCACCTATAAACCACCATTCAAAACTGATTCCTACTTCTTTTAGTTTCTTTGCCACCTGTACTGCGAGTTCACTTCCTTTCCCTATACTTACGTATCCCAAAGAAGCTATTATAAAATCATGCTGCTGCTTTGTTAAAGCAGGTTCTATAAGTGCATCTGCTAATTTATTAATCAGGGAAGGACTTGATATATTTTCCATGAGATGAAACTTATCTGTATACTTAGGAAACCTCTTTCAATGCAGAAACACATTCTTCTGATATGGTATATACCCCATCAACCTTTCCAAAGTACTTCCTGTCCGCCTTCTCATAATATCTCCATTTACGGTAATCACTATGGAAGAATGTTATTTTCTGTTTCCCTTTTAATTTATCTACCATATAATATAAATCCTGTTGACCATTATAATCGACAATTAGATCAAAGCTTTGATCAGTTATTGTTGGAGATATGTGAGCAAGAAAAACTCCTGCTAAGGATTTATCAATAAACGATAAAATAAATCTAATCAATGACAAAATTGCTAACAAGGGATGAAAGCCAATTCCCTTTCGAAAACTAATTAAATCTTTAATTCCACTAAAGCCAGATGTTAATGCTGTGAGTCTGCTATCAGAGAGTACCCTTATTCCTGTAGGAATCTGATCACTAAAAGCCCCAGAAGTATTCATCATAAGGAGAGATACCTCATACTTTTCCTTATCAATAACATTCAATAAGCTTAACATGCTCTTTGACACGCCACCTGTATCTAATATTCCAATTATGAATAAAATTTTCTTACGCATAGAATCATCTATTTTATAAATGTAAATGCAGGTCTATAGAACTTATCGGTGGTGTAATCAAAGTCATATTCAAACTTACTATAGATTTCTCCATTACCAGCAGGTATACCATTAGTTAAAAAAGTCTTATAAGGAATCTGTTGTGGAGCCCAAGCATTATTAATACGTACAAACAATGCAAAGAACACTATAAAAACAAGGCCTCTACTCACTGAAGATATCCTCCTCTGACAGAGTAACTTAGACATCATATAAAAAATACCCAAGAAGAATGGCCATGCAAAACGTCCACCTTGTCCGAAACGCATGAAGACAAAAAGAATTGCGCACAAAGCATAGCACATATTTAAGAAAGTCAATGTCTTTTTATCCTCATTGATATACTTATAATTTTTGAAGATGATAAAGATAAAGAATATTACCTCTAAAACATACTCAATTCTAAACCCTTGGTCCTGTTCTGTATAATTACCAGCTTTACCCGTTGTATCTCCAGCACTTGCAATTATCATATTAGGAATAGGCGTCAATCCTATTAAAAGACAAAGTGTCAAGAACCATATAATAGTTTTCTTTGAATACTTCTTCAATGGTATAAAATAAATTATTCCAAAAATAAGAACAGCTGTATGGAATGTTACAGCAAGAGCAACATATATAAAGAATCTTATAGTATTTCTTTTCCAAATATGTTCTACCCCTTGCCAAGCAATACCGATAGCTATCATTTGTCGTAAGTATGTCATCGTAAAGAAAAACATCAGCCCTAAGAATACAATACAGGCAAAGGGATAATTATCTATATACTTGACAAATGATTTATAAAAGCAGTGCATAAATCAAAAATCGTTGTAAATAGAATAAACATATAACGATTTGTCGTTATAAAACTCAACAATACCTGCCATGCAAAATATCCATATTCTACTCCATTTACAAGATAAATTGCATTGGTATAATTTCTATCTCCCCACGTTATATCTGCAATATAATCAAAGGACTCACCATAAATATATCGGTCATAGCCTCCTATCATATCGCCCAGTCCTACAAACAGAGCTAAATAAATGAAATAAATAGCCAAGAGACGTCCGTCTTTAGACATTCTTTCATTTCCTCCTGCAAAAAGGAAATATAACAAAGCGATTACAAATACTAAAAGATAAATTCCCATGAATAAAAACTTTTATGCATTTCTCATATTAAATTCACGCTTCCAAATGCGCAGGCGATTCTTTATACGCTTTAAAAAAGGAACAGGCTTAGAAATTCCTCTCTCTTGGAAATCAATTTTTATACCATATTTCTTAAACAAGCAATCCATCTTGTAAATATTTCTACGATCCCATTTTCCCCCCTCTATACCTGTGTAGATATAAGGGATAACCTCATAGCAATCTTCAATTATCCAAGTTGGGTCAACCGCCAAGTATATATGTCCTAATCTTGATGAACGACGAGAAGCGAACTTTTCTGTGTCCCACCCACTTTCATTATCAGCAAGTATCTCTAAAAGCTCTTCCTTTCTCCATAAAGCAGCCTGACAACTCATACGATAAGGATGCCCAACAGGAATTTGTTTGAATCCTTTATAGGGTGACTCTTCTGTACCATACCCTTGCCAATTCAATACATGAAGACACTTTACTTCAGGATGCTCCTCCATAAATTGAACAAAATCCTCAACCAATTGATTTTGTACTGGAGCCTTTAAGAAGTAATCCTCTTGCATATACAAGACAATATCCGAATTTGTCTGCGTTATAGCGTCTTTTAGACATAAGGACCAAGGCATTCTCTTATCCTTTGGAAAATTACGCTTCTCACAAACCTTTGTTGGCGTTATATCTAAACCAGGGAAAGAATAATCCTTATATTCTGTATTCAAGAAAATCTTACCTTTACAGTCTTTCCAAAATACAGAAAATAATTTAAAGAAAGGCTCCCAGCAATCTGAATACGAGTCACACGTATTTACTACTATTGAATATTTCATTTTATTATTTATTTATTTCTACCTCCAACTAAAATTGCAGATAAAGAAGGCATTAACCAACGAAAAAGATAAAATAAACTCACACATATACCACAAGTAATGGTCGGTATCAACACCTGTACAAGGATTGAAGTAAAAGTGTTCACAGACAATACTACTGGCCAAAAACTTATTAAGTATATTGATAAAAAAACATATGAAATGCAAAAAAACAAAGAAAGATGTGTTTGCTAATTGTTTATTTGGACTTAGCATTCCTCTTCTTATCATCACATAAACGCCCATTAGGAATAAAAGTACTCCAATTAGTAATAAGAGCTGGTGTACAATTACTATTTCCTCTCCATAAATAAATCTGTATGTATCAATCAATAAAAGTACAATATACATAAAAGGTATCCAATACCATCTTTTAATTAAGGAATAGAAAAAACTCTGTTTTGATATGCTCAAATATGCACCTAAACAAAAAGGAAATAGAGATCGTACCCCTATTAAGGGAATCTGTAGCATATCTTGAACAGGAATAGACACATTAAACAGATTATAAAGAAAAAAACCGACTCTTTTAAAAAAATACAATAAATAGGATATGCTAATAAATTCAAGAAAATCAAATCACGAATAAACCACATTGGCGCCAAAACTGGCGAGAAGAAACTATCTAATAGGGATATAAACGTAAAATTCCTAACATAATCCCCCATTGAAGACATCAAAGATGGTACTATCCAATAACAAACAAAAATGTAAAAAAGAAATAATAAATTCCAGATAAGATATGGTATCAATAATGTGTGTACTCTGCTCTTCAATTTTTCTTTATAAATACCTATAGTCATTAATCCACCCCTAAAAAACAAATAACCTGAGATTAACATAAATGAAGGGACTGCTATATCACCTATCTGTCTTTGAGAGAAGTATTGAAACCAATCAAATATGGGGAAATCTCCTGGTTTGAGAAAAACCTCACCATTATATGTCTGTGGAGAAATAATCGTATGTAATAAAACAACCATCCAGATAAGCGGAAATCTTACCCAAGTAATCGTATCAGAAAGAATACGTTTATCAACTACCATTCACTTATTCTTTTAGTTCTTAATAATACCTTTAAATAGAGAGTAACCAAAATAAGGCAAATTTCATTCCGAGCTACAATAAAACAAAATATTATAATTCAAATGAAGATTTATGTGGTAGCTTGTGTTCAAATAGATTTCTGACTAATGGTTTTGCCCGCATATAATCTTCATAATCGCAAAGTGAAGAGTCATTTACACAGAGCGACTTTATGTTAGCGTCATTTAATTTACCTTCTAAAAGAGATAAGGTAGATATAGCTAACTGCACAACTTGCTTCTGCATAATACTATTCTCTGGGTAAAATTTATTTGAAGCAAGCTGCCAATAACGGAAGAAATAATTATTCAAACTAACTTCTTCACGAAACTTTGTACAACTTTTAGCCAACATATCTCCCTCTTTACTCCACGCCTCCTCATATATTGATTTTAAGAATGCTTTTTCATTATGAGGAGTGTAAAAATGTTGAAATTCAGTTCGTCTAAAGAAGCGTATTAGATAGGCTTGTAAACGATATTTCCATCCTAAATAGCTTCCATACCACCCTTTTGGATTGGCTTTAGTTACCTCTCGCCTATTAAAGTGAGCATTCACAACCTGAGTATCACAAAATTCCATTATATTAATTCCCCACCCATCAATCTCAGGAAAATAACACCGTGGAGTGAACACATGTTCAAATGGAGCATCACAGGGTAATCCATTTTTAAAATAATATTCAGGTGTAATAGGGGCATTAATAAACGTATCATCGTTGAATACAACAAAATGCTCACTTAATCCTGATATACGATGAAGATTATTTTCGATAGTGTTTGCCTGAAAAGTTGGCAGAAACTCATGTGGAATAAAATCCTTATGATCTACATAAGAAAGTTTAGGGTTATCCCAATTCAACCATTCAGGCTTTTGGTTATCCGCTACGAAATATACATGGTTTACCCAAGGAGCATATTCTTCCACTGCCCTAAACCAAAATTTTAGGATATCCCAATCTCTATATCTGACATCAGCATTCTGAAAAGAAGTACCTCTATATAGTGCTTTTTTCTTCTGCCATTCAATATCAGAACCATCAACCCAGAAAATTACAAAATCAATATTCATTTTCTTATAAAAACAATTATACTTCAGACATTAAAAATCTATGATATAAAAATTTAATATTAGAAGTAATACGAATACAAACTTTATTTATTACGAAAGAAGAATATAAACGTTAGATTAAAAAATGATCACTATCTTTGTAACCTATAATAATAAGTAATATAAAAGAGATCACTTTCACAAACAAAATTACGCTAATTAAATACTATAGAGTGAAAAGACTAATGTAAAAGCAGATAATTTATTATAAATCTTACGTCCAAAAAGGGAAAGATGCCATAATATACTTAAGTATTAAATAAAATGAGAATATATTATATTCTCTCATCTTACTCCATGGTTTTGTTACAGTTTTCTGGTTATAGTCCAGTGATAAATTTAAAAGTGAATCAATACAACGAGTGTGAATCTGTTTTAACTTATCCTTATACCCAAAAAAAGAAACAAAATACTCACAAATTTCAATGTTACTTAATAAAAAAATTCTCCCTGCTGTGAATACTTGCACGCCCACTTGCAGAGTTCTTTAGAACTCTGTAAGATCCTGTTATTTCAGGAATCATATATAGATCAGACTCATGAGCTGTATAAATCCATCTTGGTAAATCTCCCATCAGCCAATTATGATTAATTGTAACATTGCTAAAATACCTTTGATTTAAATCCATTCTCATACATACTGTTAAGGTTGGAATGCCATTATCATCAAAGAGACTATCAAAGTTACATTCATGAGCTTTACCATTGTGTGCAATAATATTACTCTGTTCATCTATGACATTTATACGAGAATAAACTAATCCGCAACTCTCATTAGCATTCAGATAATCAACTTGCTTTTGGAGTTTTAAAGGATCTGTCCAGCAATCATCTCCTTCACAAAATGCTAAAAATTTGGCTCCTGTTGCATTAAGAGCTTTATTGACGATACGCATCAGGCTACCATCTCTTTTTGAATATTGATTTTCAAACTCAAAGATAGGCTTAATAATATCAGGATACTTCTCCTCGTACTCTCGAATAATCTCTTGAGAACCATCAGTAGAACAATCGTCGTGCACCACTGCTACAAACTTGAAATTAGTTTTCTGCATTATAAAGCCATCTAAACATTGACGTAGGTATGGCTTATGATTATAAACCAGACACTGAATAACAACTGTTGTACGACTATTTTCTTCAAACATATGTTTCAACGCTTTAGTAAATTTCGATACTCTTTGAGTTCACTACGCGTAATCATTGAAGCACCTCCAATATAAGAAATCAGACCTACAACAATCCCCAAAGATAATTGTACTATATCATTATCAGATATCTGTATGCAAAGATAGACAATCCCACCCATTATCAGAGAATTAATGAATATAGGCAATAAATCCCGCATCTGTTTTATATAACCGACATAAATAAGTTTTCCCGTATAATGTGTATTAATAAATAATGATATCAAAGAAGAAACCACCATACCAATACACATAGCTGTGATACCAAGCGGAATAGTAATACACATAATGCACACTCCAACAATCTTCTTGATAATTTCAAGACGAAGAAAAAGATCTGAACGTCCCTTCACCTGTAATAAATTTAAATTAATGGCATGAATAGGATACCACATCAATGCAAAACAAATAATCTGCAAATAAAGAGAACATCCTTCCCACTTTGGAGTAAGAACAACTCGTATTAAGGGGAAAGCCACCGCAGCCAATCCCATCATAAGAGGAAAAACGATGAAAGCAGATAGCTTTAAGAGGCGACGATAATTTGTCTGCAACCGGGGAAGATCATCTTGTATAGTGCTTAATACAGGAAAAGTTACACGTTGAAGAATACTTGTAATATTAGAGGATGGTAACTGTGCAAAGCTCAATGCACGAGAATAATTACCCAACTGTGCCGGAGAATAAACTTTCCAATAACGATTGGATAGATATTGTTATAGATTGTGTCCAATAAACCCGATGCCAAAAGTTTAGAACCATAACCAAACAGGTAATGAAAAGAGTCTTTCGAGAAACCCGCTTTGGGACGCCATTTTGACATCAGCCACAATAAACCCATTCTTACTAAGGACATAACAACTCCTTGCCATACTAAAGCCCAAACACCATATCCCTGATAAGCCAAGACCACACCAACAATACCAGATATAATGGTTGCAGATAATGTTACCTTTGCTTGAGACTTAAAGTCTATTTTTATTGTGAAAAGAGCTTGTTGGACTACACACAAAGAATTGAGAACTACCCCGAATCCTGTAATACGAATTATCGGAGAAAGAATTGGTTGATTATAAAAGTCTGCGATAAATGGAGCAATGAGAAAAAGCACTATATATGCGACAATTCCAACACCGATATTAAAATAAAAACAGGTTGATAAATCTTCTTCTCTTCTATCCGTCTTACGAACTAATGCATTAGAGAAACCACTATCTACAAAACTTTGTGCAACAGCAAAAAAAATGCCTATCATTGCAATGATACCAAAATCACTCGGAGCAAGAATACGTGCAAGGATAATGGAAAAAATAAAACTAACTCCTTGATTTGAGAAACGCTCTACACTACTCCAAAATAGTCCTTTAGTTGTTTTTGTTTTAGAGAATCTGTTACCATTCAGGGCCTTATAATATTATATTAAATTCTTCTTTCAATTTATAGATATACTAAATGTCTGTAAAGTCACAAATAATTTATATATTTTCAGTCTACTCGTTATAGAAAAAGAGCTTTAATAAAAACTAAAAAACTGTTGTCAATAACTTCTCAAAATAATGCTTACATATAATTTGCTCTTTGAAGTTACAGCCTCTATCTATCTCAAAGCCTTTTATAGCCTTAATATGGTTTAGAACCATATCATAGCCTACAAAATTAGAAAAAGCAACACCAGCAGAGAATCTTGGATTTATATCAATCAAGAAAAACTCGTCATTATTCATTATAAACTCCATATTCACACTGCCTATGATGCCAATTTCCTCTCCTATATGAGAAACTAATTTAGCTAATTTATTGTCCGAAAATATACGTACAGTCGTCCCTGCACCATTCTTAGTACGAAGAAGTTCTTCTCTTGATACTAAAAAATCATTTCCAAAATTATCTCGAACATAATCTACAGTACAAACAGCACCATCTAAGAGCTCTTGAATAATATAATTATCCCTACCTTTAAATACACATAAATCATTGCTACTCTGAATTCTTACAATCCCTTCACTGCTACGTCCATTAATAGGTTTTGCTATAGCTGGTAAAATAAAATCATTTGTAAGGGACTCAGAATTTGTAAACTTAGGAACTTTTACTAAGTTATCTTTACTAAAGAACTCAGATAAGCTGATTTTATTTCTTGCGATACTTAAAGTCTTAGCAGATTGACTATATATAGTAACACCCAACTCTTCTAATTCGGTACGAAAGAGATTTATCACATCTATTTCGACATCCGTAAGAGGAATTATACCTTTAATATTTTCATCTACTACTACTTTTGTCAAAAAGCTAATATATGCCTTACTATCTGTTGCAAAAGGAGCTTGATATACTTTATCACACAATATTGATTCAAAAAGCCATTCTGCAGGGTAGATATCAGTTCCCACCACGTAAAAACCATTCTGCTTCAACACACGAATAACACAATCTGCAGAAAATGAGCCTATTGCTGTTATCAAAATTCTATTATTCTCCATTATACTTTTAGTTATTAACGGGTAATACTTTCTAATATTCTATCTATCTCATTCTCTTCTATTGCATGATGCATTGGCAAACATATCACTGTATCAGCCATTCTATGTGCATTAGGCAGATTCTCTGGGCGAGAGCTCTCCAAACCTCGATAAGTAGAAAACTCACTGATAAGTGGATAGAAATAACGACGTCCCCAGACACCTTGGTCTTTCATCTTCATATAAAGTTCATCACGTGTCATGCCATACTTCTCTGCATCAATAAAAATTGGGAAGTAACTATAGTTATGGCGAACACCTGGCATATCATCCCAAAAAGAAATACCATCAACATTCCGTAGAGCCTTGCGATATGCTACTGCCACCTTCTGTCTCGCAGCAATAGCAGCATCAACTTGCTTTAGGTTTAATAAGCCGTAAGCTGAACGAACCTCATCCATCTTGCTATTGATACCAGGACCAACAACTTCAATTTCATTAGCAAAACCAAAGTTCTTCAAATAATCTATGCGTTGTTTGGTCTTTTCATCATGCATCACCATTGCACCACCTTCTATTGTATTAAAAACCTTTGTGGCGTGAAAACTCAGCGTACTCATGTCACCAGCATTCAACAAACTTTCTCCATTCACTTCAACACCAAAGGCGTGTGCATGCATCATATCACTTTCAAACCATACTTATCTGCTATTGCCTGAATAGCTTCCGTATCACATGGCTTACCATACACGTGAACTGGAAGGATAGCTGTTGTACGTGGTGTTATTGCTGCCTCTATCTTTTGGGGATCTATATTGCCTGTAGATGGATCAATATCAACAAAGACCGGCTTGATACCATTCCACCATAGGGCATGAGTTGTTGCTACAAAGCTATAAGGTGTCGTTATAACTTCACCTGTTATACGCAATGCTTGGAGAGCAGTTAGCAACGGTAAAGTTCCATTTGTGAACAAGCTAACGTATGGAACTTTCAGATATTCAGCTAAAGCAGCTTCTAATTTCTGATGAAACTGTCCATTATTTGTTATCCACTTACTTTCCCAGATTTCTTTAAGAGAATCTGTAAAATCATCAAGATTTGGTAACAATGGTGATGTTACTGTTATAATATCTTTATTCATACTTCTGCAATCTATATATAAAAAGGCAAATTGTAATAGCAAAAATTATAATCTTAAAAATACTTTTTATTTTTAGATGATTCAATTTCTATATAGTTAAAAAAATGTTTGGGGCTTAAATTTACAATATTAGGATTATCCTTAAACAGTAACCGTATACTTATAATAACTTATCCTTCAAAAGGTAGTCTGAAGATAAATGATATTGTCAGTTCTCTTTAACAGAACAAGATTCCAAAAAGCAAGCTTCATAACTCTTAGGGAAAGTTTCTAAGCTCAACAATTCGTTTGTTTCCATTGGGTAATCATAATATTAAGATACTCTAAGATTAGATAAGGAAATGAGAACAAAACCAAGAATACGCAGAGTAACCAATTGAGGTTTAGAGAGAAAATATCATCTCCTCCCTACAAACAATGAATAGTTTGCAGGCTGACAACTATCACGGTTCCTCCACATAAGAACGAATGGGCAAAAAATAAATAGACGTGGTACAGTAACAATCGTTAACTTAAACAATAAGACTGTGTTGGTCAATTCAGTAAATGCTTCGTTCGCAGAATCTTTCTGTTAATAGTTCTAATTTCCTTTGTTATGGGTACAAAATTAAATAAAAAAAATGAGAAAAGAAAGAATATTCATAGAATATTTGTAGGCACACGATATAAAAAAAGAAAGAATGAGCAACAAGGCCTGACCCACCAACTGGCCCTCCTCGCCCTCCCCCAAAGGGAGGGGAGTGATCATCGAGATACCCCATAGATATGATGACAAAGCTAAGACATAATGACATAGGGACATACCTAATGCTTCAGCCACATATCCTGTATTAAATATGTCATTAAAGAATATGTTTTTATGTCATTCTGGCTTATCATTTTCTATACTTTTATGTCATTCTGGCTTAATACCATCTATGCCTTTATATCATTCAGTTTAGCATTCTGTATCTTTATATGTATGAAAAAACCACAAGATATCAATGGTTTGAAGAAAAATCACTATCTTTGCAACAGAATCAGTTATCCTAAAAAATGAAAAAGATTATATTGATTGCTGCCATCCTTTTAGGGGCATTGACAAACGGACAGGCTCAGGTAATAAACAAAAACGCCGCGAAACGTATTGGCGAAGTTGTTAAAGAAGGCTACCAAGACGTTAAAGGAGCCATTGTTCAAGATACTGAACCAACTGGTGAGCATACGGTATGGGATTTATATGCAGCCCCAAAAGTTGGATTAAACTTATCAAACCTCTTAGGTGTTGATAACAATTTTAAGTTGGGGGCTGTTGCTGGTGCCTATGTTGAAGTCTTCGTGGCTAAAAACCTTGCAATAGACGTTGAAATGCAATATAGTCACCAAGGAGGTTCAGGTATCTATCGTAATATCAACACCACAGATGACTATGGAAACCCTATTATACAAAAATATGGTCCATACAATGTCAATTTGCATTATATCAACACTAACTATATAGTACGTTGGTATCCTTGGGCAGATTTACCATGGAGTTTCACTACTGGATTACACGCAGGATATGTTATCAGCGCACATGCTAAAGAGAAAAATGGTGAAGATATCAACCTCAAGAATCATATCCATAGTGGTGATATCGCACTTCCTCTTGGTGTTAGTTACGAATGGAAACAATGGCAGATAGAAGCACGTTACAACCTATACTTCAGAAAGTTAGCAAGAGACACTGAAGCAAAGGATTTATTAAAGAACGCTCGCAACAGTATGTTGGAAGTAACACTTGGCTACAGAATACAGGTGCTTTAATGTTGCCTGAAAACAAGTGAGAAAAATCCTTTTCATACCATTATTACTACTCTCTGCAGTTGCTTCTGCAGAAGAGTATGATTCTATAGCTATACCCAAAACTGGTATAGAGGTGCATTATACGCCTGCACAAACTTTATGTTTAGATAAGGAGCCACGTATTTGGACTAAGACGAAAGAGACGCATGCCATAGCTGCACAACTAAATATCACACCATCAGAGAATGATTTTGCACGCGATTATAACTACCCTACCTTCTCTGTTGGCCTACGTTATAACTTCAACCATGGGACAACAATGCATAAAGACAATCCATGGGGAGAAGCACAGCCAGTAGACTACACCAGCAAATTAGGCAACTTTCTGACACTCTATGGCACCTTTAATCGTCCGCTTTATCGTAGTAAGCACTGGCAATGGGGCTATTACTTAGGCACTGGCGTAGGATATACTTCACTAAAATATAACCAGAAGAACAATATTGACAACGAATATATTGGCTCGCACCTTAATATATTCTTTACAGCAGGACTGTACGGACAATATAAGGTGACAAAAGAGTGGAGTGTAAAGGCAGGATTAGACTTTGCACATCATAGCAATGGGGCTATGGCACGACCCAACAAAGGAGCAAACTATTTAGGTCCATTCCTTGGTATTGTATACGAACCAGAGAAGGAAACAACAAAGGTTGCAAAGGGGAATACACTTCCTAAAAATCCCTTCCAAAAGTATTGGTTTACTGAATTCACCCTTGGAATAGGTGGTAAAACTTTACTTGAGGATTGGCAGCAGACACAATTTGAAATACCGCAAGGGCATCCTGACTATCGTAAGAGCAGTTTGCTTTCTACGGAGCCTATTCTTTCCATACTCACCTACTCTATCGTTATGCACGTCGCTGGGCATCTGGCGTAGGCTTTGGTCTTTTCTATGGAGATTATGCCAGTAGGGTTGCACAACATGATAAAGAACATGGATACATCGGAGAGAAGCATAGTCCGTGGTCACTTAGCATCGAAGGTCGTCACGAGATCTTTTATGGCAACATGTCTGTTCGTGTCAGCTTAGGCTATTACCTCTACCGACACATGGGTTATAAATCACGCAATGGATTGGAAAGACCTTATCATGAACAAGTTGGTGTGTTTTATAGTTTCCCTAAGCTAAAGAATCTTACTTTAGGCTTTAGCGTTAATGCACATGCAACGAAGGCAGACTTCACGGAACTACAAGTAACAATGCCAGTGAGACTATAAAACAAGACAAAAAGACAAGAGTTTAGACAGAATGACGATAGTTTAGACAGAATGACATAAAGACATATTGTTTTAATGACATATTTTGTTGTTTGGAAAGAAGTTAAGTATAGGCTATCAGACAGAACTACATAAGATATCTTAATTCACAGCCTACACGTCCCATATTAAAATATGTCATTAAAGCAATATGTCTTTATGTCATTCTGTCTTCCCTTAGAATATGTCATTAAAGCAATATGTCTTTATGTCATTCTGTCTAAACTATCGTCATTCTGTTTGGAAGAGGTACTTCTCTATATCCTTAAAGCCATTTAAGAATGAGCGAACATCCATTCGTTTCTTACCAGTTAACTGAATATCAAGAAGTTCCAAGAGGTTATCAGACGTATTGACATAGAGACGGGTCTTTTCTACAACGAACGTACCAGGGGTACCTACAGATGTACGGTCAGACTTAGCCGTCTTATAAACCTTCATAATCAAAGGCCTTACTCCATTGTCTTCAATAGAACAGAGTGTACTCCAAGTGCCAGGATAAGGACTGAGTCCACGCACAAAGTTATAAACTTTCTTAGCAGACTGATTCCAATTGATTTCGCAAGTCTCTTTGAATATCTTCGGTGCATGATGTAATTCAGCATCTTCACACACCTGAGGAGCACTTATGCCATCAAGAACTACAGAGAAATCAACATTATCCAAATTGTCTTCAGGTAACTTTGATGCTATGAGATCAATTGTTTCCATAGCAATCTTTGCACCTAAATACATCAAGCCATCATAGACATACTCAACATCTGCTGTATCAGGAATAGCAAATGGTTTTTGAAGGATAATGCGACCAGTATCAATGTCTTTATCAAGGAAGAAGGTCGTCACACCTGTCTCGGTCTCACCATTGATAACCGCCCAGTTGATAGGAGCAGCACCACGGTACTGCGGAAGCAAGGCTGCATGTACATTAAACGTACCTAAGCGAGGCATACTCCACACTATCTCCGGCAACATACGAAAGGCTACAACCACCTGCATATCAGCTTTATAAGAACGCAACTCTTCTATAAAATCAGCATCCTTCATCTTTACAGGCTGCAAAACAGGCAAGTTATGTTCAAGTGCATAGAGTTTCACCGGTAATGGCTGCAGCTGTTCTTGATGACGTCCAACAGGTTTATCAGGCTGTGTGACTACAGCTACAACATTATATCCATTCTCAACTAATGCTTTCAACGACTCCACAGCAAACTCTGGAGTACCCATGAAAACAATACGTATATTTTCTTTTTTCATTATCTTTGGGAATTTAACAAGAGATGAGATAATAAGTAAGATACGGAAGATACCTATTTATTCTGCACTAAAATCTGCTACAAACTGACGATACATACTATAAAGGCGAGCTCGAGAAATATAGCCAACCAACTGGCTATCAATATTCACAACAGGTAAATACTGTGCACCCGTACGTTCAAAGTCTTCATCACATCCTCCATTGGGTCGTTGACACCAAGCATTGCAGCTGGTGGCGACATCAATTGATTGACATGGAAACGGTGATAAAGTTCAGTACGGAAAATAATATGTCGTAGATTGTTAATATCAATCTCACCTAATAACTTACGAGACTCATCGAGCACAGGAATATAATCATTGCGACTTGAACTGATAGCATGAATAAGTTTTCCCATCTCCATATCAGGTCCGACAGATGTAAAGTCATGATCGATAATCTTATCCATACTCATCAAAGTGAGGATAGACTTATCTGTATGGTGTGTGAGAAGTTTACCTTGCTTTGCCAAACGTACAGCATATATACTATGATGTTCAAAAATATTTATCGTAAGATAAGAACTGATAGTCACGATAATCAATGGGATGAAGAGTTGATAACCGCCTGTTAGCTCGGCAATCAGGAAGATACCCGTCAAAGGCGCATGCATCACAGCCGACATCACAGCTGCCATACCATAGAGCGTAAAGTTCTTCTCTGGAATATAAACACCAAGTTGCTCCATATTCCAAAAACGAGCAAAGAAGAAACCACCAAAGCCACCGATGAACAAAGAAGGCGCAAAGGTTCCACCACAACCGCCTGCACCATTTGTTGCACTGGTTGCAAAGACCTTCGTCATTACAACTAAGCCCACATAAAGCAGTAAGAAATTTGACTTTTCAGCAAACATAGAACCACTCATGATTTGCATCCAGTCAGCCTCTGTCTTTCCTTCTATAAACAATCTCAAACTATCATAGCCTTCACCATAGAGAGAGGGAAAGAGGAAAATAAGCGGAGAAAGCACCAAGCCTCCCACAAGAAGTTTCAGATAAGGCTTAGAAGAAAGTTTCCCATAACCATTCTCACACCATGACATTAAGCGCATGAAGTAGAGTGATACAAAACCGCAAGCGATACCTAACAAGATTGTCGGTGGAACACGATCAAGTCCCCAGATGTTATCCATTTGGAAATGAAACATTGACGAACCACCTGTGAAGAAATAGGAGAAACACGTTGCCGTCACTGATGCAATCAATATCGGCAAAAGAGAAGCCATGGTCAAATCGACCATCAACACTTCCAATGTAAATACCAATCCTGCTATTGGAGCCTTGAAAATACCAGATACAGCCGCCGTTGCACCACAACCCACAAGAAGCATGAGTGTGCGATTATCTAAATTAAAGATACGTCCGAGGTTACTACCAATAGCTGAACCCGTCAACACAATAGGTGCCTCTGCTCCTACCGAACCACCAAAACCAATCGTAATGGCAGAAGCAACGATAGACGACCAAGTATTATGGGCTTTCAAACGAGATTGTTTCGTAGAAATAGCATAGAGAACACGCGTAATACCATGTGAGATATTATCACGTACAACATACTTAACAAATAGACTTGTCAGCCAAATACCTACGATTGGATAGATGAGATAGAGCCAGTTAATCGTTGCAACATCGAAACCAGAGGTTACTAATTCCTCTATCAATTTGATAATAAAGTGAAGAATATATGCTGCCAATGAAGCAAGAAGACCAATAGCAAACGCCAGTACTAAGACTAACTCGCGATTGGACACATGATTCTTCCGCCAATTATCAAGTCGAGAAATAATCTCCTGACTACCTGACACTTTCATCTATCTATTCAATTATTTCCTTATAACTTTTACTTCGCCATCAGCAGCCAATTTGATAATGCTGGATGGGGTATGTGGTTTGTGTTCCTGACGTCTTGACTCACAAACATAGTCAACACCATCAAGAATCTCCTGTGAGATATCACGATAATTCTGCGCAGCAGGTTCACCACTGACATTTGCCGAAGTACTTACAATAGCCTTCTGGAATCGATAGCATAACTCATGTGAGAAGGGCTCCTTTGTTATGCGAATACCTATAGAGCCATCTTCTGCTATCAGATTTGGAGCGAGATTAACAGCACCATCAAGAATCAATGTTGTTGGTTTCTCAACAGCTTCTATCAACTGCCAAGCAACATCAGGAACATTGCGAACATAACGCTGAAGTCGGTTATCAGAATCAACTAAGCAAATAAGAGCCTTCGAATCATCTCTGCGTTTCAAGGCATATACCTTTGCTACAGCTTCCGCATTGGTAGCATCGCAACCTATACCCCACACAGTATCAGTTGGGTAAAGAATGATACCACCCTTTCTCATCACTTCAATCGCTTTCTTGATGTCGTCTTCCTGTTTCATCTTCTGTTATTGTTTTTTCTTTCTAAGTATTATAAGTATTCGCAAAGTTAGATTAAAAAAACGAGAACACAAAACAAAAACTACAAAAAGAAAGTCTACAAAGAGTTTTAAAGCCTGATATAACTTTCAAATGAAGAATCTTCCATATGATTACTTTTGACTGAACAATTCTATACTAACTACAAATTGCCTCCTTCTAATCAATGTATAGCAAGACATTCTATACTCAACACCATTGGTGCGAAGCATCAGCACAATATGTGCGGGGCATCAGCACGAGATGTGCGGAATAGCAACATATAGAAAGGACACGGATAGAAAGATTCCTTTTTATCACTATCAATATAACAAGACACACATAAGTAATTTATTGTAAAACCGCTTTCTATCAACTTAGACACAGCGTACAGACATCATCATAAAAAGGAAATCATATAAAGTTAGTAATATAGATAAAACATAATAGGGACAAACAACCTCATAAGTCAGTTCTTTTAATTATAAAAAGAACGTCTGACAAGGGTGTTTGTCCCTACTTTGAATATATAAGTTTTAGACTCTTTCAAGCAGACAAGCAGACAAACTGCACATATAACTCAAAAAAAGTCTGGACCTTATATCATTAATTACAATTCCCAACCGATAGCAGAAGCACCAAGAACGGCTGCTGCAGCATCGTCAAGCGAACTTACCAAGAACTTTGGTTTGTCCTTGAAGATTTCCAAAGCATGCTCCTTATAAGAACGCATGATAGGTTCCATCAACAAGTCACCAGCCTTAGTTAGACCACCAAAGAAGATGAAAGCCTCTGGAGAAGAGAAGGTTGCGAAGTCAGCACAAGCCTCACCTAACATATTACCAGTGAACTCGTAAACACGCTTAGCAAGTGCATCGCCACGACCAGCAGCAATAGAAACATCCAAAGAAGTGATATCTTCTGGCTTTATCTCACGCAACAAAGAGTCTTCCTTGCTATTCTTCAAGAACTCACGAGCGGTACGAGCAACACCTGTTGCAGAGCAGTAAGTTTCCCAAACAACCTGTACGACCACAACCGCAAGTACGACCCTTCTCTCCACGAACCATGATCATATGACCCAACTCACCAGCAAAGCCATCAGAGCCATAGACCATCTGACCATTGATAACAATACCTGAGCCTACGCCTGTACCAAGGGTAATCATGATAAAATCCTTCAAGCCGCGTGCTACACCATACTGCATCTCACCGATAGCTGCAGCGTTTGCATCATTGGTAAGACCAACAGGAATACCCAACTTCTGTGAGAACATATCTCCCAATGGCACTACGCCATCGTGTCCCCATGAGAGGTTTGGTGCAAACTCAATCGTGCCACGATAGAAGTTACCATTAGGTGCACCAATACCCATAGCGCGGAACTGACCTATTCCACCATATTTTGCAACGAGAGGACGTATTGCCTCTACACCTGCTTCTACAAAATCGTCGACTGTCTTATAAGCCTGTGTCTTAATAGAATTGGTGGCAAGTACCTGACCACGCTGATCTACGACACCGAATACTGCGTTTGTTCCTCCTAAATCCAAGCCAATTACAAATGGCTTTTCCAATCCAGTTACAACTGGTTTCTGCTCTGTTACGTCCATGACATAATAAGTTTTTAGTTTGAATATACTATGGGCAAAGTTATGAAAAAAAGAGGAATGCCACAAAGTTTTGTTAGGTAAATTTGCTTATCTCGTATTATTTTTGCAATTTTGCACTCAAAATAACAAGCATGCAATTTCCTATTCAATTAGATATATTGGATTTCATCTTCAAGGGACTGCTTATTGGAATTATAGCATCGGCTCCCATGGGTCCAGTTGGAATATTATGTATACAACGAACTTTGAACAAGGGGCGTTGGTATGGTTTTATAACAGGTATTGGAGCCGCTATCAGCGACACAATTTATGCACTTATCGTAGGGTTAGGTATGAGTTTCATTATGGGACCTTTAGAAAACCCTACATATAAGTTGATAGTACAGATTACAGGAAGTGTATTATTATTACTCTTTGGAGTCTATTGCTTCAAGTCAGATCCGATGAAGAAAGCTCATCAGAGTGGTAAGGAGAAGGGGGTCTCTCTTCCATAATGGCGTTACAGCCTTCTTGGTAACCCTCTCAAATCCAATGATTATCTTCCTCTTTATTGCAAGTTACGCACAATTCGCTTTCGTACAGCCCAATCGCCCATTAGAGATGATTATAGGTTTTGCCTGTATCCCTGCTGGTGCGTTACTTTGGTGGTATGGCTTATCATGGTTGATAGATAAGATTAGAGGAAAGTTTGATGTCAATGGTATTCTTATTATAAATAAGGTTATAGGTTCTGTTGTCATTCTGTTTTCTATCATTATGCTTGTGGGTACAGTTATTTAATCTTTATCATCTGCCAACTATTGACGGATTAATGGAATAAGGATAATTTATGTTTGTAGCTAAGGAATTAAGAAAGAAGAGTATAGCAGAATATCTGCTTTATATGTGGCAGATAGAAGATACTATCCGTGCTTACGGTTGCTCATTGACACGAATCCGTAAAGAATATATCGACCAGTTCCAATACACCGAAGAACAAAAGGAGGAAGAGGAAGACTGGTTTGGCGACCTTGTACGCATGATGAATCAAGAAGGATGTCGAGAAGGTGGACACCTACAGATTAACAAGGTGCTCATGCAGGACCTTACAGAGTTGCACGCACAGTTGCTGCAATCATCAAAGTTTCCGTTCTATTCTGCTGAATATTATCGTGTCTTACCATTCATTGTTGAGCTAAGAGGTAAGACAAAACGTACAGCAGACAAGATGGCACGTACAAATGATGAACGATTAAAGAGTGTTGCTGCGCAGTTAGGAAAGAGTGAGATCGAAACTTGTTTCGACCTTCTTTATGGAGTGATGATGCTTCGTTTGCAGAAGAAAGAGATTACCCCCGAGACAACTCGTGCGCTTAACGAGATAACAACCTTCATTGGTATGTTGTCAGACTACTACATAAAGGATAAGACTGAAGGCTTAAACTTCGGCGAAGAATAAAGGAGATAGCTTATGAATATTTTAGTTACTGGAGCTAACGGACAGCTTGGCAATGAGATACAGCTTGTATCTAAACAGAGTAAAGACCACTATATTTTCACGGACGTATGTGAGGGATATACGAAGTTAGACATTACTAATCTCGAAGACATCCGCAAGATGGTACAAGACAATAAGATTGAATGTATCATCAACTGTGCTGCGTGGACCAATGTGGACAAAGCTGAGACGGCGGGTGAGATTGTTGAATTACTCAATGCGACTGCACCAGAGAACCTTGCAAAGGCTATGAAAGAGGTTGGTGGCTTGCTTGTTCATGTCAGCACAGACTATGTCTTCGGTGGCGACCCATATAATACTCCTTGCAAAGAGGACATGAAGGGTACTCCTACTGGCGTTTATGGTTTAACAAAACTACATGGTGAGGAGAAGATTCAAGCTACTGGTGTAAACCATATTATTCTTCGTACAGCATGGCTTTACAGTGAGTTTGGCCATAACTTCGTTAAGACAATGATGAATCTCACAGCCACTAAGCCACAGCTGAAGGTTGTATTCGACCAGTGCGGAACACCAACCTATGCTGGCGACTTAGCAGATGCCATCTTCGATATCGTTGAGAACCGCAAGTATGAAGGGAATAGTGGCATCTACCACTTCTCTAATGAGGGCGTATGTAGCTGGTATGACTTCACTATAAAGATTGCAGAACTTGCTGGAAACACAGCATGTGACATCCAACCTTGCCACAGCGACGAGTTCCCTTCACCTGTTACACGTCCTGCCTACTCTGTCCTTGATAAGACAAAGATTAAGGAAACCTTTGGCATAAAGATTCCATATTGGGTTGATTCACTGAAGAAGTGCATGAAAGGCTTACAGGAATAAGACAAATAATAGGAGTTAAAAAGAAAGATTGTTAGACTTAGTTCAGCTATAAATTGATTTAAAGAATTATAAGCTAATTAGTTAGCTCCACTTCAACAACAGCTGACAAGGTTTTTACTCCCAAAGAATATAAAACAAATGAATGAAATAGAACGCAGGCGAACGTTCGCCATAATCTCTCACCCAGATGCTGGTAAGACTACTTTGACTGAGAAATTCCTTCTCTTCGGTGGTCAGATTCAGGTTGCTGGTGCGGTGAAGAGCAACAAGATACGTAAGACAGCTACATCCGATTGGATGGATATTGAGAAACAGCGTGGTATCTCTGTATCAACTTCTGTAATGGAGTTTGACTATAAAGATTATAAGGTAAATATCCTTGATACTCCTGGTCACCAAGACTTTGCAGAAGATACTTATCGCACACTGACGGCTGTTGACTCTGCTATCATCGTTGTTGACTCTGCCAAGGGTGTGGAAGCTCAGACACGTAAGTTGATGGAGGTGTGTCGTATGCGCAACACACCAGTTATCATCTTTATCAATAAGATGGACCGTGAAGGTCGTGATCCATTCGAGGTTTTAGACGAGTTGGAAGAAGAACTCAAGATTAGTGTACGTCCACTCTCATGGCCTATCGGCCAGGGACAGCGCTTCAAGGGTGTATATAACATCTACGAACAGCAGCTGAATCTCTTCACACCAAACAAACAGCGTGTTACAGAGAAAATTGAAGTAGATATCAACTCAAATGATTTGGACGAGCAAGTAGGTGCTGACTTTGCTGAACAGCTACGCAACGACCTTGAGTTAGTCAATGGCGTTTATCCTGACTTTGATGTTGAAGCTTATCGCCGTGCAGAGGTTGCACCAGTGTTCTTCGGATCTGCATTGAATAACTTTGGTGTGCAAGAGTTGCTCGATTGTTTCGTTGAAATAGCACCAAGTCCACGTCCAACTAAGGCAGAAGAGCGTATGGTTGAACCAAGTGAACCAAAGTTCACAGGCTTTATCTTCAAGATTACAGCCAATATCGACCCTAACCACCGTAGTTGTATTGCTTTCTGTAAGGTATGTTCTGGTAAGTTCCAACGTAACCAGCCTTACCTCCACATTCGTAATGGAAAGACGATGCGCTTCTCCTCTCCTACTCAGTTTATGGCTCAACGCAAGAGTACAGTAGAAGAGGCTTACCCAGGTGACATCGTTGGTCTGCCTGATAGTGGTGGTGTATTTAAGATTGGTGACACATTAACTGAGGGAGAAAATATCCACTTCCGTGGTCTACCAAGCTTCTCACCAGAACTATTCAAATACATTGAGAACGATGACCCTATGAAGTCTAAGCAGTTCCAAAAAGGTATAGAGCAGTTAATGAATGAAGGCGTTGCACAGTCATTTGTCAATCAATTCAATAACCGTCGTATCGTGGGAACCGTTGGACAACTTCAGTTTGAGGTTATCCAGTATCGATTGGAACATGAGTATAATGCCAAGTGTCGTTGGGGAGCCTGTACACCTCTATAAAAGCATGTTGGATTGAGGCTGACGACGAGAAAGAGTTAGAGAACTTCAAAAAAAGCGTAAATACCAGTATATGGCTAAGGATATTGAGGGACGTGACGTCTTCCTCGCTGACTCAGGTTATGTGCTAAGTATGGCACAGCAAGACTTTGAGAATATCCGTTTCCACTTTACAAGTGAATTCTAATCTAAGAATATGACATGATAAAAGCACCAAAGAACATATCGTTTCTTTGGTGCTTTTTTTATATGATTAGGCGTGTAAATAGAACTTTAACAACACGCTCATTATAAACAAGTTAAGCTATCTGACAGAACTTAAAACCCAAAGTTAACTCTCTGTTCATCGAAATATCGCTCTATCTTAAGAGAGATACACACGCTTCCAAACGGCAAACGACTTCTACCCATCTATTATATTGTAATGGTGATTGCCTACAAAACGATGTCTGTTTGCCAACCGCACTATATGTGCTAAGCATCCACACCACATGTGTTGGGCATCAACACAACATGTGCGGACACTCAACACATCGGTTAAAGATTAGAATATGTGTTCAAAAATGTTTATATTAATAAGATAAGACACTAATGAATCGAATCTATGAGAGGAGTTTATCAGATAATTCAATAAACTTGCTTACTTCTTGATAAACTTCTTACCGTTCTGTACAACTACTCCCTTATAATCCTTATCTACACGCTGACCAGCGAGGTTGTAGATAGGTGCATTCTCATTTACCTCAATCGTCTGAACATTCTTGATACCAGCAGCAGTAACTGACGTTATTGTAACACTTCTAAGAAAAGCCTTTTTTACATTGAGGACTACTTTCTTTGAGACTCCAGTCCAATTGTAGAACTTAAAAACCTTCGTCCCTTCTTTCTCCGAAGTCATCTCAAGATTCTTATTATCAACATTGTTACTTTCATCCCAATTATCGAAAAATACAGCATAAACAACCTTAACAATATTGTCATTAGCACTTTCAACGATGAAGTGTTCCACCATACATTCTCAACGAACCTTTTCCACATTCGGTTTGCAGTCTTTTCCCCCACTTGTAGAGACGGTGAGTTTTACATCACCCGAAGTTACAGACTTATCCTCCGTAAAATCACCATCTTTGGATGTTTGAGATGACTGACCTGCTAATCCGAACTGCTTATAGCTTTTCAGCCGACGAAAGCTCAAAAGTCACGATCTTCTGTGCAAATGATAAAGAACTAACAGCAGCGAATGCTGCAACAAAAAAAGCAAAGCGTAGAATTTTATTCATAATAACTTTATTTAATTAATAAAAAGGTTTAAATACAATGCAAATTTAGCTAATAATTATGATATATGCAATTATAAATCAATGTATAATCCTTATACGAATTCTTTTTATCATGTACTCATGTGTGAGCCCTCCAACATACGACTGCTGTTGGAATCATTCTTTTATATTGGCACATCCGTTTCACTACAAGCCCTTAGATTTCAATATAGTCATTGAATGCTCTCTGCATTGTCATTATCTCTTTCGTCTTATAACTAAATATAAAAATAAGAAAAAGCGATTACAGCAAAAGCAATCCTCTCAAAAAAATAAAAGTTCCTGTCACTTCTGTCAGTCACTTCAAGAATATAACTTACTCATTTACAGCAGTGTTACGTAAAGTGTTAAAAGTGACAGCAAAGTAAAAATAAAACTATTCGTATAAAGAGGTATTATCGTTTTACACCAAATATAGCGTCTTTATCACGGTATATTTCAGAAGAACCTACTGCTTTCATATTTAGCCCATGTG